>OFFE01000059.1_pt1 | contig 89720 bp, 78 predicted proteins | sample 1521371 | NCBI WGS metagenome assembly OFFE01 (sample SAMEA3504131, study PRJEB24116) | mouse gut metagenome | biome: mouse gut; feature: mouse-associated habitat; material: faeces | place: Denmark | collected 2011 | reverse complement strand
CGTCTCTAAAACGGCGGATTCTTCGAGCAGTTCTTTGAGGGTATCCGGTGTTAAACACAGCGGTTCTTTCGGTACGTCGTCTTCTTCTGCCGACCCTTCTGCGGCAAGATCGGACAGTTCCTGCTGAAGTTCGCAGAATACGTCGCGGGAAGCTTCTTCATCCCCGCTGTAAGCGTTTTTGATGATGGAAGTAAACGCCAGTTTTTGTTCTGCGGCGGTCTTTTTTGCGCTGCAGCCTAAAATATCTTCCATCAGCTCCGTGTGCGGTTCCCTGGCATTTTTGTGGTAGGTTAACACGGCGTGCAGGTCGCTGCTCCTGTCTGTAAAGGCGGGAAACAAAAAGCCGCTTTCCGGCGGAGTGACGATCCAGTCCCGGATTCTGGGACCGATCCTGTTTTCTTCTTCACGGTATCCAAGCCCCGGTTTGCTTAAGCTGACCGGGCAGATAGCGCAGAGCAGGTATTCATAGACTTCTTCCGATTCGTCCAGTTTGCTGTTGTCGCTTGTTTTTGTAATGACGTCGTAGGCGTCGTGGAAGATTAAGATCAAGTAGTTTCCTGCATATTCGTAGTGGTCGATGATCAGGTCGTAGAAGCGTTCCAGCAGGTCTTCATTCTGCAGGGCGCTGCTTCTTAAAGCGGTCAAAAACTGCTGTCTGCCTCCGGCGGATTCTTCTTCCGTCGGAAATTCCAGTTCCAAAAGGTTGTTGCCCAGGGTTCCGGAAAGTGCCTTTTTGGCGATTTCTAAGTATTTGAAGAATTCTTCTTCTTCTAAATTTAAAAACGTTTCGGTCAGCTTTACCACGCGGTTGCGTTCACCGTCTACATAGCAGCCGCACATGCGTGTGAACGTGCAGGAATCTTTTTTTAAACGGCGTTTCAGTTCTAAGATATCTTTTTTTGTCATATGGGTTCCTCGATTCTTGTATTGTGTATTTATTTGCAGTTGTTGTCGTATAACGTGCAGAAATATTATATAGAAAAAGAAGAAAAATGGCAAGATATGTGCTATACTGAATAAAAGCGGTATCTCTGATCCATACTACTGAAAGAAAACGATTTGTGAAGGAGATTTCAGATATGAAGAAGAGAGCAATGTTACTGTTTTTTACATCGGTGCTTTGTATGGCGTTTGCCGTGGGATGCGGACGGGGAAAACAGGACAATGCAGACGGCAGTCATCAGACGGCGCAGGATACGCAGCAGGGCGGCGAAATCGACAGTACCGGAACGGAATCTGCGGCGGATTCGGAAACGACCAGCCAGCTGCAGCTGGGGAACGCGGTGGAGATTCCGGAGAGCTTTGACGGGGAACTGGCAGAGACAGAGGCGCATCCGCAATTGGAAAAGGCGATTGCGGAGTACAGCGGCATCGCAGAAGAAGATTACGGCAATGTGCGGTATTATTACAATTATGTGGATTTAAACGGCGACGGCAGAAACGAGATTCTGGCGCTGGTTTTGGGACAGGATGTCACGGGGATTGACGGGAATATGCTGCTTTGGCTGGATGAGCCGGAGGATGTGAATGTGACGTCGCATTCGATCCGACAGGTGTTTCGTCAGGTGGGCGCGCCGATTTATATCAGCAATCATATGACAGAAGGATACCGGGATCTGATCATTACGGAAAAACAGGCGGCAAATGGAAACGGAGACCGCACAAAAGCGGTCAATGCAGCCAATGCCGGACGCACGGTGGACGGGGAAGAGACTTCCCTGGATGAAACGGCGGGATTGGACGAAACAACGGGCGAAAACGGAGCGGAAATGATCTCCATCGAACAGACCTATTTTCTGTCCGTCTGGAAAGGAGATAAGTATCAGGAACTGGAAGAGGCGACGGCAATTTCTTCCTTGGACGGATACGAAGGAACCGCTATTTTAACAAACAATATGGAAAGCGATATCGTAACAGACAATTATCACTTTCTCGGAGAAGCTATGAAGTAGATGCCAACATTCAGAAGGGGGAGATACGCTTGCTGAAACAATACAGGGATAAGGACTGCATGCAGGGAATCGGGATGCCCGCCGGATCCGAATTTCGGAAATATCCGATGAACCAGGAGGAGATGAAGGCGCTGATCAAAGAAAAACGGTCCCGTCTGGTCAGTCAGCAGATGCTGATCAAAGAACACAGGATACCGGTTTTTGTTCTGGTGGACGGCTGGGGCGCCGCCGGCAAAGGGACGCTGATCGGAAATTTAATTAAGGATCTGGATCCGAGGTTTTTCAGCGTGATTACAATGAAAGAACCGGGAGAAGAAGAATTGCGGAAACCGTTTTTATGGCGTTACATGGAAACGATTCCGGAAGCGGGAAAGTTTGTGTTTTTAAATTCCGGATGGCTCAATGAAACCGTTTCGGATGTGATCTGCCATCGTATCAAAGAACAGGATTTGGAGAAACGCCTGAAACAAATCGGCATTTTTGAACGCCAGTTAAAGGATAACGGTTACCTTGTGGTAAAATTATTTTTGCAGATTTCTCCTTCGGAGCAGAAAGAGCGGTTAGAAAAGCTGAGAGAAGAGAAAGATACGAAATGGCGCGTTGCCGAAAAAGACCTGCTGCAGGTAAAGAAACGGGAAAAATACGAAAAGGTATACGACAGGATATTAGAAGCTACGCATACGGCTTCCATTCCCTGGAATATCATAGACGCCGCGGATAAGAGACAGGCGCTGCTGCAGGTGCTACATTTACTGACCAGCCAGATCGATCAGGCAGTAGAAAATCTAAATGTGCTGCCTGAAATTTTACATAAAGATTATCCGCTGCTTAAAATGCCGCTTCTTTCGCAGGTGCCCCTGGATCAGGAAATGACGAAAGAAGCATACGATATCCGGTTGAAAGAGCTGCAGAAAAAATTAAAGAAGCTGCACAATAAGATTTACAGAAAGCGGATCCCGGTGATTATTGCATACGAGGGCTGGGACGCCGCCGGAAAGGGCGGAAATATCAAACGCTTAACCAGCGCGTTGGATCCCAGAGGGTTTGAAGTACATCCGATCGCTTCGCCGGAGCCGCATGAAAAAGCGCGCCATCATCTGTGGCGGTTTTATCACCGGCTGCCAAAGGACGGCCATATTGCAATTTTTGACCGGACCTGGTACGGAAGGGTGATGGTAGAGCGGCTGGAAGGATTCTGTACGGAAAATGACTGGAAACGGGCGTATAACGAGATCAATGAATTTGAACAGGAATTGTCCGACTGGGGCGCGCTGATCTTAAAGTTCTGGGTTCACATTGACAAAGATACGCAGCTCGCCCGCTTTACACAGCGGCAGAATACGCCGGAGAAACGGTGGAAGATTACGGAAGAAGACTGGCGCAACCGGGAAAAATGGGATGCGTATGAAGCGTGTGTGGATGAGATGATTGCGAGAACATCTACAGAATACGCGCCATGGTTTATCATTCAGTCCAACAATAAATATTTTGCCAGGATCCAGGCGATTGAAACGGTAATCGCAGAGATAGAAAAGAGGGTGGGGAGCGTATGAGTAAATTGTCATCCAAACAACTGGTGTACGCGTCGGCGGCAATTGCGCTTGCGATGGTGACTTCTATGATCAAACTGTTTTCGATGCCTATGGGCGGTTCCGTGACGCTGCTTAGTATGCTGTTTATTGTTTTGATCGGTTATTGGTACGGTCCGGCGGCGGGGATGATTTCGGGAGCGGCGTACGGATTGCTGCAGTTTGTGATCGAACCGTACTTTTTTACGATACCGCAGGTAGTCGTGGATTATCTGCTGGCATTTGGCGCATTGGGGCTGTCCGGATTTTTCCGGAATTACAAATACGGGCTTACGATCGGCTATCTTGCAGGAGCGGCAGGCAGATGTCTGTTTGCGTTTTTTTCCGGATGGATTTTTTTTGGCGCGTATGCGTCGGATTACGGTATGGCTGCTCCGGTGTATTCCCTTGTATATAACGGGTCTTATCTGGGAGCGGAGGCATTGATTACAATTCTCGTGATCCAGCTTCCTCCTGTGAAAAAGGCGCTTGCCCATATGAAAAAGATGGCGTTGGGCGAATAAAAATATCCTGCTTTAGAATGTGTTTTGTATTCTAAAGCAGGATGTTTTTAATTTCCCTTGCTGCTCAAAGGATTGCTGCGTCCTTCAAAAAACGGGCTGTTGTCCGGAATCGGCCGGTCGGATTTGCTGTACAGGCTCTGCTGCCGCAGCGCGTCGGGAGACGGAGAGGCTTCTTTCTTTTTGCGGACATTGGAATGTTCTCTGTGGCAGTTGGAGTCTGCGCATTTTGTTGGATCTTCCATAGGGACCTCCTTGTGTGTTTTCTGTTATTTTGGATTATTTTTTAAAAAATATGCAGAGATTCGGAATTTTGAATCGGCAGGCAGGGAGCTCAGGCGTCTTCTTGCCAATGGCGGGTGTTTTTGTGTTATAATGAGACCGTATCATAGTGTATACGTGACTGTGTGAATTATCTTAGGTAGAAGGAGCGTGAACAAACAATGGATACCAATAAAAAAATGCTTCCGATCGGAATTGATAATTTTGAAAAATTAAGAGAAGAAAATTTTTATTATGTGGATAAAACGGGTTTGATCCGGGATTTGCTTTATAATTGGGGCGAAGTAAATTTATTTACAAGACCCCGTCGGTTTGGGAAATCATTAAATATGAATATGCTGAAGCGTTTTTTTGAAATCGGAGGGAGAAAGGAGATTTTTGACGGACTGCAGATTATGGAGGAAAGAGATCTGTGCGAGCGGTATATGGGAAAGTTTCCGGTAATTTCTATTTCCTTAAAAGCTGTCAATGGTATGGATTTTACAGCAGCCCGTTCCATGCTGTGTTCTGTGGTTGGGAAAGAAGCCATGCGCTTTCAGTTTCTTATGGAAAGTGAACGGCTGTCAGAAAAGGAAAAAGAGCTGTATGAGCTTTTGACAAAAATAGGAAGACCAGGGGAAGCCGCGTTTATTATGGAAGATTCTGTATTAGAGGGAAGCTTGCAGACGCTTTGCGGATTGTTGGAACGGCATTATGATAGAAAAGCCATTCTTTTGATCGACGAATATGACGTACCGCTTGCAAAAGCGTTTGAACGTGGGTATTACGATCAGATGCTTGTTCTGATCCGGAATTTGTTTGAATATACGCTGAAAACAAATGACAGCCTGCGGTTTGCAGTTCTGACCGGATGTATGCGGATTTCAAAGGAAAGCATCTTTACGGGGCTGAATAATTTGAAGGTGTTATCTGTCGTAGAAGATCGTTTTGACGAATATTTTGGATTTACGAATCAGGAAGTCAGGGATATGATGGAATACTATGGCTGTGCCTGCCAATATGAAGTGACGAAAGATTGGTATGACGGATATGAATTCGGTCATACGGATGTGTACTGTCCATGGGATGTCATTAATTACTGTGACAGTCTGCGGGCAAACAGCCGTGCGCAGCCGCAGAACTATTGGTCCAATACCAGCGGCAACGAGGCAGTTCGGAAGTTTGTGGAACTGTCGAGTAATGGTATGGCGAAGAATGAAATGGAACGTCTGATTGCCGGAGAGACGATACAAAAAAAAATCCGGCAGGAATTAACGTATCGGGATATGTACGATTCGATCGATCATTTGTGGAGTCTTTTATTTATGACGGGGTATGTGACAAAGAGAGGAATGCCGAAGGGAAAAATGTTTTCGATTGCAATTCCCAATATGGAAATCCGTGAAATTTTTACCGACCAGATTATGGAATTTTTCAGGGAAGGCGTGAAAAAAGCAGGAGAAGTTGTAGATCGATTCTGCAGCGCTCTTGAGGATGGTGATACAGAACAGGCAGAACGATGTCTGGAGGGATATTTGAGAAAGACCGTCAGTATACGGGATACGTTTATAAACAGGCAGATGACAGAAAACTTTTACCATGGGATTCTGCTTGGGATTTTGGCTTCCCGAGACAGCTGGATGGTATTGTCTAATCATGAAACAGGAGACGGGTACGGAGATATTCTTGTGGAAACGGAAGATCAGACCGTCGGTATGGTGATTGAAGTTAAGTATGCCAGAGACGGAAATTTGGAAGCGGGATGCCGGAAAGCCCTGTCGCAGATTGAGAAAAACCGGTATATGGAGTATCTGCTGGAAGAAGGGGTGGAAAAGATTTTAAAATATGGAATCGCATGTTATAAGAAGAGATGCCGGATTGTTTTGGGCGGAATTTGGACTATGGAATAGAAATTAGAATTTAATAAAAAAAGTTGAATTGTGTTGTTGACAAAACTTTCCAGCTGTAATATACTTTGCCTGTCAAATAATTTGATAATCAAACTATTTGACAGGCAAAGTATATAATCAGGAAAAATAAAAGGAGAAAATGATATGTTGGAAAAATTAAAAGAGATTATTGCAGAACAGTTGGGAATCGCCGCGGATGAAATCAAAGCGGAAAGCAATTTCAAAGACGACCTGGGCGCGGATTCCCTGGATTTATTTGAACTGGTGATGAGCCTGGAGGAAGAATACGGCGTGGAGATTCCGTCCGAAGACTTAGAGAAGATCGCAACGGTTAACGACGTGATGGAATATTTAAAAGCAAAAGGTGTGGAAGTCTAAGATGAAAACCAAAATTACGGAATTATTGGGAATCCGGTATCCGATCTTTCAGGGCGGCATGGCGTGGGTGGCGGAATACCACCTGGCGGCAGCCGTATCGAACGCCGGGGGATTGGGCATCATCGGTGCGGCAAGCGCCCCGCCGGAAGTCGTCAGGGAACAGATCCGGAAAGTCAAAGATCTGACCGACAAACCCTTTGGCGTAAATGTGATGCTGATGAATCCCAATGCGCCTGAGGTAGCAAACGTTGTAGTCGAAGAAGGCGTAGCGGCAGTTACGACGGGGGCGGGAAATCCGGCGGCTTATATGAAAATGTGGAAAGAAGCGGGGATCAAAGTGATTCCCGTTGTTGCAAGCGTTGCCATGGCGCGGATGATGGAAAAGGGCGGCGCGGATGCCGTTGTTGCCGAAGGAACGGAGTCCGGCGGCCATATCGGATCCGCGACAACGATGACACTGGTTCCGCAGGTGGCGGACGCAGTGAAGATTCCGGTGATCGCAGCCGGAGGCATCGGCGACGGCAGAGGAATTGCGGCGGCAATGATGCTCGGCGCGCAAGGCGTGCAGATGGGGACGCGTTTTATCGTGGCAGAGGAATCTATCGTACACGGAAATTATAAAGAGCGCATTTTAAAAGCGAAAGACATTGATTCCGAAGTGACCGGCAGGAGCACAGGGCATCCGATCCGCGTGCTGCGCAATCAGATGACGAGAGAGTACCTGAAAATGGAAGAGCAGGGCGTCGGACTGGAAGAACTGGAGCTTTTGACGCTTGGTTCCCTGCGGAAAGCCGTTATGGACGGCGACGTGGTAAACGGAAGCCTGATGGCAGGACAGATTGCCGGGCTGGTCAAAAAAGAACAGACCTGTAAAGAAATGATCGAAGAAATGATGCAGGAAGCAGAAGAACTTTTAAACAGAAAATTTTCATAAGCGGGGGATGAGACATGGGCAAACTGGTATTTATGTTTCCGGGACAGGGTTCTCAGTATATCGGAATGGGAAAAGAGTTTTACGACGCGTTTGAGGCGTGCAGGCAGGTATATGACCTGGCAGGCGAAGCATCGGGACTTGACGTTGCAAAACTGTGTTTTGAGGAAAATGAGCAGATCCATATCACCGAGTATACACAGATTGCAATGCTTGCAACGGAAGCGGCTATTTATACGGCGCTGAAAGAAAAAGGATATACGCCGGATGCAGCGGCAGGGTTAAGCCTCGGCGAATACGGCGCGCTGATTGCTTCCGGCGTTATGAGTATGCGCGATGCATTTACCGTGATACGCAAAAGAGGAATTTATATGCAGAATGCGTATCCTGCCGGGGGCGCAATGAGCGCCGTGTTAGGCGTAGACGCCGATACGATTGAAAAGATCTGTATGGAAACCGAGGGAACGGTATCGGTTGCCAATTATAACTGCCCCGGTCAGATCGTGATAACGGGAGAACAATCTGCCGTTGCTGCGGCAGGAAAAACGTTAAAGGAAGCGGGCGCAAAGCGGATTGTTCCTTTAAACGTAAGCGGTCCGTTTCATTCTCCTTTGCTGGCGGGCGCCGCAGAAAAACTGGGCGAAGCGTTAAAAGAAGTGGAAATTGCAGAGTCTTACCTTCCGTATCTGTCAAATGTGACCGCCGATTATGTGACAAAAGCGGAAGATGTCAAGCCCCTGCTGCAACGGCAGGTAGCTTCAAGCGTCCGTTGGCAGCAGACGATCGAACGGCTGATTTGCGACGGGGCGGATACGTTTGTGGAGATCGGCCCGGGGAAAACTCTTTCGGGATTTATGCGTAAGATCAACCGGGATGTGACGGTCTGTCACATCGATAAGATGGAGGATTTTTTAAATTATGTTGACAGATAAAATTGCACTTGTAACAGGGGCAAGCCGGGGAATCGGCGCGGCGATTGCCAAAGCCTTTGCAAAAGAAGGCGCCGCCGTTATCATTAATTACAACGGATCCGGAGAAAAGGCGCAGGCAGTGGCGGATGAAATTATCTTAAACGGAGGCGCGGCTGAGATTTATCAGTGCAGCGTAGCCGATTTCGATGCCTGCAGACAAATGATTGAGACGCTTGTCAAAAAATACGGACGCATCGACATTCTGGTCAATAATGCCGGTATCACAAAAGACGGGCTGCTGATGAAAATGTCGGAAGAAGATTTTGACTCGGTGATAGATATCAATTTAAAAGGCGCGTTCCATACGATCCGCCATATGTCGCGTTATTTTTTAAAGCAGAGAAGCGGAAAAATTATTAATATATCTTCCGTATCCGGAATTTTGGGAAATGCGGGCCAGGCAAACTATTCTGCCAGCAAGGCGGGTGTGATCGGTCTGACGAAGAGTACGGCAAGAGAGCTGGCGTCCCGGGGAATCCAGGTCAACGCCATCGCGCCGGGATTTATTGAGACGGATATGACGGACGCCATGCAGGCGGAAGCGAAAGAACGCATGACGGATGCGATCCCGCTAAAGAGGATCGGAAAGCCGGAAGAAATTGCGGATCTGGCAGTATTTTTGGCGTCTGCAAAGTCGGATTATATCACGGGACAGGTAATTGCGGCAGACGGAGGGATGTCGATATAAGGAGGGCATGATGAGCAAAAGAGTGGTTGTAACAGGCATGGGGGCGATTACGCCGATCGGGCTTAGCGTGGAAGAATTCTGGCAGTCCGTAAAAGAAGGAAAGATCGGATTTGCACCGATTTCCAAATTTGACGCGTCCGAATATAAATGTCATATAGCAGCGGAAGTCAAAGGCTTTGCGGGCAAAGATTACATGGATTTTAAAGCGGCAAAGAGGATGGAGCTGTTTTCCCAGTATGCAGTCGCGGCGGCAAAGGAAGCGTTTTTGGATTCCGGGCTTGACATGGAACAGGAAGATCCCTACCGCATTGGATGCGCCGTCGGTTCCGGAATCGGAAGCTTACAGGCGATCGAGCGGGAACATAAAAAACTGCTCGAAAAGGGACCCAATCGGATCAATCCTCTGTTTGTGCCGCTGATGATCAGCAATATGGCGGCAGGAAACGTTTCGATTCAGTTTGGATTGAAAGGAAAAAGCATTAATTCCGTTACGGCATGCGCGACCGGAACCAATACAATCGGAGAGGCGTTCCGGGCGATTCAGTACGGAGAAGCCGACGTCATGGCGGCGGGAGGAACCGAAGCATGCATTACGCCGGTGGGGATCGCCGGGTTTACCGCATTGACGGCATTGTCCGATGTGGACGATCCGAAGAAATGCTCGCTTCCCTTTGACAAAAACAGAAGCGGTTTTGTGATGGGTGAAGGCGCGGCAGTCGTTATTTTAGAGGAATTGGAGCATGCGAAACGAAGGGGAGCGCAGATCTATGCGGAAGTGACGGGATATGGCTGTTCCTCCGACGCATATCACATTACGTCTCCGGAAGAAAGCGGAGCCGGCGCGGCGCGGGCGATGACAAATGCGATCGAAGACGCCGGAATAAAACCGGAGGACGTTTTATATATCAATGCACACGGTACGGGAACGCATCACAATGATTTATTTGAAACAAGGGCGATCAAGCTTGCATTCGGCGATCATGCCCGAAACCTCAAGGTCAATTCCACAAAGTCGATGGTTGGACACCTTCTGGGAGCCGCCGGAGCGTTGGAATTTGTCACCTGCGTGAAAGAACTGCAGGAGGGTTATCTGCATCAGACGCTCGGATATGAAGAGCCGGATGAGGAGATGGACTTAGATTATTTAAAAGAACCGGTAACGGGAGAATTCCGGTATGCGCTCAGCAATTCACTGGGATTCGGCGGACACAATGCGTCTCTTGTGATCGCACGGTTTACCGAAGGTGAGGAGTAAGAGAATGGCTGGTTTAGACAGTAAACAGATTATGGAGATCCTTCCGCACAGACAGCCGTTTCTGTTGATTGATACGGTGGAGGAACTTATTCCGGGCCAAAAAGCCGTCGCCAGAAAATGCGTCAGCTATAACGAACCGTATTTTGCGGGGCATTTTCCGAATGAGCCTGTAATGCCGGGCGTTTTGATTATCGAAGCCATGGCGCAGGCGGGAGCCGCGGCTATTTTGAGCAAACCGGAACACAAAGGAAAAACGGCATATTTTGCGGGCATCAGTCATGCAAAATTCAAACGGAAAGTTGTGCCGGGCGACGTACTGACCTTAGAGCTTGAAATCATCAAAGAAAAAGGATCGATCGGAGTCGGAAGAGGAACTGCGAAGGTGGATGGAAAAATTGCAGCATCTGCAGAACTGACATTTGCAATTGGAAATGGGGAATAGACAATGGCGCCAATCTTGAAAAGGAAGAAATTTATCAATATGCAAAAACCGCAGGCGGCTGCGGATGTGATCGTATGTCCGGTCTGCAAAAAGGAACTGATCAAAACAGAGGTTATTATCAATAAATACGTCTGTTATGAGTGCGGCAGTTATTTCAGGGTCCGTACTTCCAACCGGATCAAAATGGTGGCGGACAAAGAAAGCTTTACGCCCTGGTTTGACGTAACGGAATTTAAAAATCCGTTGGATTTTCCGGAGTATGATAAAAAAATTGCGGCTGCGCAGGAAAAAACAGGGCTGAAGGAAGGCGTCAGCGTCGGCGAGGCAAAAATATACGGAGAGTCCGTCGTACTGGGCGTCTGCGATGCAAGGTTTCTGATGGGCAGCATGGGGCATGTTGTCGGTGAAAAGATTGCGGCTGCGGTGGAGCGGGCGACGCAAAAGCATCTGCCTGTGATCTTGTTTTGCTGTTCCGGCGGCGCAAGAATGCAGGAAGGCATCATTTCCCTGATGCAGATGGCAAAAACTTCCGCAGCATTAAAAAAACATTCCGACGCCGGACTGCTGTATATCCCGGTACTTACGGATCCGACGACCGGAGGCGTGACGGCAAGCTTTGCCATGTTAGGCGACGTCATTTTGGCGGAACCGAAAGCGCTGATCGGTTTTGCGGGACCGAGAGTGATCGAGCAGACGATCGGCCAGAAGCTTCCGGAAGGGTTTCAGCGGTCGGAGTTTCAGCTGGAGCACGGATTTGTAGACGCGATCGTAGAGCGCAGAAATTTAAAGAAAACGCTGTATCAGCTATTAAAGCTGCATAAAGTCCGCAAAGGATTTGCCAATTTTGATACGGGTTCGGACAGGAAATTTATTCCCAGTGAACTGATGAAGGAGCGCAGCGCAAAGAGCCGTGCGTTCAGCGCGTGGGAAAAAGTGAAATCGGTCCGGAATACGAAACGTACGGCATCGGTGGATTATATGGAAGAAATTTTCGACGAATTTATCGAGCTGCACGGCGACCGTTATTATCGGGACGATCCTGCGATTGTGGCAGGAATTGCGGCATTGGACGGACAGCCGGTGACGGTGATCGGTATTCACAAGGGCAGGGACTTAAAAGACTGTATGAAACACAATTACGGCATGCCGTCTCCGGAAGGCTATCGAAAAGCGCTCCGTCTGATGAAGCAGGCAGAGAAATTCAACCGGCCGATCATTACGTTTGTCAATACTTCCGGCGCATTCTGCGGCATGGAGGCGGAGGAAGGCGGCCAGGGAGAGGCGATCGCGAGGAATCTCTATGAGATGAGCGGGATCAAAGTACCGATTCTCTGCCTGATGATCGGGGAAGGCGGCAGCGGCGGCGCGCTTGCCCTTGCAGTGGGCAATGAAGTCTGGATGATGGAACATGCCATTTACTCCATTCTTTCTCCGGAAGGCTTTGCTTCTATCCTCTGGAAAGATGGGAAGCGGGCAAAAGAAGCGGCGGAAGTGATGAAAATTACCGCGCAGGATTTGTACCGGTTAAACGTGGTAGAAAAGATTATTCCGGAATTCGGAGGTGCGGACGAAGCGTCGAAACATGATATTTCGATGTTTATGAAGTGCCATATGAGAGAATTTCTCGAAAAATACAGCGGATTGAGCGGAGATGAACTGGCAGAAGACCGTTATCAGAGATTCCGCAGATTTTAAGCAGACAGATCAACAAAACGCAGAGAGCGGAGGTAAACATGAGAACCAGAATATGCGGCAGCGGCAGCGCACTTCCAAAACTGGAAGTGACCAATGATGATTTGAGTAAAATAATGGATACTTCGGATGAGTGGATCAAAAGCCGTACAGGAATTTGTTCGAGACATCTTGCCACGGATGAGACGTTAAGTTCTCTCGCGGCAGACGCGGCGTTACAGGCACTGGAAGAGGCCGGCATCGCGCCGGAGGAGCTGGATATGATCCTTGCGGCAACGCTTTCCGCCGATCGTCTTCTGCCGACGCTTTCCTGTGAGCTGCAGCAGAGGCTGGGAGCGGGAAAGGCGGTGGCGTTTGATATCAACGCCGCATGCTCCGGATTTTTGTTTGCCCTGCAGACGGCGGACGTTTATATCAAAAGCGGACAGTACCAGAAGATTCTGGTTGTGGGCGGAGAAATTTTATCGAAGCTGATGGACTGGGAGGACCGTTCCACCTGCGTGCTGTTCGGCGACGGCGCCGGAGCCGCCGTCGTCTGTCCGGACGAAACGTTCGGAATCCTCAGCAGCGTGCAGGGTTCCGACGGGGCAAGGGGAGAAGTGTTAAGCTGTGAGAACCGCAAAAACAATAACCCGTATGTGACAAACAGCACAAAGCCCTCCTATGTCTCTATGGACGGGCAGGAAGTGTATAAATTTGCCGTACGTACCGTTCCAAAGGCCATTTTGGAGGCGGTAGAAAGGGCGGGGCTTACGGTGGATGAGATCGATGTATTTCTGCTGCATCAGGCAAATATCCGGATCATAACGTCCGTATCCAAACGACTGGGAGTTCCGCTGGAGAAATTTCCGACAAATCTGGAAAACTGCGGAAATATTTCCGCGGGAAGCGTGCCTATCCTGTTAGATCATGTCAATCGGCGCGGCATGTTAAAAAAAGGCGATAAAGTCGTACTTGCAGGTTTTGGAGCGGGGTTGACATGGGGCGCATCGGTACTGACCTGGTAAATTGCGGAAATTGCTGGAGGTAGAAAATGGAAATAGCAAAACGGACGAACACGGATCAAGTTTTGAACGAATTGCTGGTGCAGCTGTTTAAAAATATTATGGAGATTGAAGAAAAATATCTGATCACGCCGGAATACAAAGATATCAGTGTGAATGATATGCATATTTTAGAAGCGATCGGCATCAAAGAACCGAAAAGCATGTCTGCCGTAGCAAAACTGATGTCCGTGACGACCGGAACGCTGACAAAGTCCATGGACGGATTGTCCGATAAAGCGTATGTGAACCGTGAGCGCGGGAAAAAAGACAAGCGTGTCGTATTTGTTACTCTGACAGAAAAGGGAAGAAAAGCGTACCGGCATCACGAGTCGTTTCACCGGAATATGATTGCCCGGATCAAAGACGGCATCAGCGAACAGGAGACAACGGTTCTGATCTATGCGTTGGCGAAGTTGAAAGATTATTTTAATCAGATTTATAAAAAGTGACGTTAGAGCATGTTTGAACAGAAAGGTTCAGGCATGCAGCGATAAGCTTTCAGTTCCGAATCAAGTGAGAACAAAATCCGGAAATAGCTTGACACGTTCCGGAAAAAGCGTTACAGTATAGCTGTACATTTTTATATTTCATTTTTCATTAAGTGTCGCAAAAAGTATACGATTTGAGACAATAAGAAAATTCAGAGAAAAAAACTGCCAACTTCAGGCAAACAGCCTAAAAATTGGCAAAAAAAAGACAGATTCCAAAATCTGTCCATCCATTTTATCGGTAAAATCTGTACATTTCTTTTCGTCTCATTAAGTATACTTTATGCGACAATTTTAAGAAATGGGAGAAAGGAGATGGGGACAGGGGGATCGATAACGAATTTAAATTATGCAGATTAAGGTAATGAAAAAGAGAAAGAGTTAGCTGTAGTAGGAAGGAGATTTGAGAATGAAATTAAAACGAGTTTTAGCCGGAGTACTAACCGGGGCTATGATGATTACCGGGATTCCGGCCTTTGGACTGGAGCTGGCATCTTCTGTTACAGTCTATGCAGAAGATGAAATTGACAATACCGGATCAGGGATTGTATGGGACAATATTGCAAAAGACAAAACTATCAAAGCATCCGGTACAAAAACCGTAGATTCCGGACAGGAAGATACGGTAAAGGCGGCAAATGCAGTAGACGGTGATACGGGTACAAAATGGGTGAGCGCGCATATAACCGCTGCGGTTCCCTCGCAGTCGCTGACAATTGACCTGGAAGAGTATCAGTCGGCGGTAGACCATATTACGGTAAAATTTGACGGAGAAGCATGGACGAAAAAATACACGGTCCAGACAAGCCATACCGGAAGGACAGGGAGCTGGAGAGACGTAAAGGTTCAGAATAAAGAAGATTATGCAGAGGCAGGAGAATGGCTGGAAAATACGTTTGACCGGAATTTAAGAAATGAGAGAATGGTTTTGCGGCGGTATGTTCGTTTTGTATTTGAAGGATTGAACGATGCGGAAACAAATACTTCTGCGGGAGTGGCAGTGTCTGAAATTGAAATTTACGGAACAAATCCAAAAGAGATTACGGCTCCAAATATAGAATTGACGCCGCCTGTAAGTGGAGCGTATCCGAAAATTGCAGATATAAAAGCTCCGGCAGGATCGAATCATCATACAGATCTGTCTGACAGGACAAATCCGGCGTCTACGTTTATTAAAATAGGCACAGGTACTAGGACGACAGAGAGGCGTGAGGTTGGAGAAGGAGATACAAAAGAAACGGTTGACGTTCCCATCTGGCAGGGAGGAACCGAGTCAGGGCAGCTTACAGGCGGCGAAATATTTGAAGACGCTGAAAATGGCGTGTATGGTTTTAATTCTCCGGTACAGACGCGCGGCACAAAAAATAAATATGATGTATGGGGAAATGATGTAAAAGTTGTTTCGTTTCAGCTGTATTTAAAGAAAACACCTGACATGGGGCAAACAATTGATATTTTTGGAAAAAGCGATAAGTTTGCTGTGCAGTTACAGCGTAAAAACGCTAAAATAGACGGTAGTACCGGTTCGGATGTGGATATGTGTGAAATCATGACATATATGCAGGGACTTAATAAGAAGGACTCGAATGGCAATCCGACGAATACTGAAACATGGGCAGAAGCATGTTATCGCTTCCCAACAGCAGAATTTAATGACAATTATAAAGACCGTTGGCTGGATGTATTGATTGTTGTGGACGGTCAGGGATATCAAAGGTTATATGTGGACGGAAAATGTAATACTTATCTGAAAGAAGACGGTAATGCGATTCCTAAAGAGGTTCCAACCGCTAAAGGGCTTCAGCCGTTTGCATTTGGATATAATCTGGCAAATCATAACAAAGAAGCAAGCTTTGAAGCACAGTTGGCGACTATAAGGACGCATATGTTTACCACAGATTATGGATATATGGCAAGATTTAAGTTTTATGCCAATGCGAATTATGATGGAATGGAAAATGCGTCTGGAACCGATCTTTCGGATGCACAGACATTAAAGAATTTTAATTTCAGTAATACGTTCAATCTTAAAACGTTGGAAGACGCTGCAGTAGAGGGCGGCGGTAGTAAAAATGATGTTTATGATATCATTACCAATATGCTTCAGCAAGAGCAGCCGACTGCTAGGATTACCCTCTGCCCATACAGCAGATCCACCGAATGGGAAAAATATGTGCCGAATGAAAACGGTACCGGAGGAACATGGCAGGGCTGGAAAGACTGGAATGAAAGTGCAGTAGAAAGAACATTTACAAATGTTTCCGGCACAAAGTACAGGGCAGTTACAAAACTGATTGCAGATGAAGGGTTTCTCTTCAGCAGTGATGTTCGCGATGAGGTAGTTTCTAAAGTAGAAGCGAACGATTCCAGTGCAGTAACAACTGTAAAATTATCGGAAAAAAGCAGGTATCTGACCATTACCACATATTACGGCGTAACCGGCGATGATGATGCGGCAATTCAGGATAATATCTGTGAAATCGAAGAGCTTATCGTAGAAACCGGAGAAGATGAAGAAGTAAAACTGATCTATAATCCGGCTGAGGATGCAACGCAGGAATCCGTAACGATTCCGAAACCACAGGCAATATTTGCAAAATGTACCAAGCATGAAAATGCAGATGTGGAAATTTCGTATGCATTGGAAGACGGTACGCAGGAAAATGCATATATTAAGCTGGAGACGACTTCGGAGGGAGGATTGAAGATTACTCCGAAACAGTCTTCCAAACTTACCATCGGACACGTTCCGCTGCATGTGGTTGTTACGGCGGCTTTAAAGGACGGAAATGATCCTGTGAAAGATCCGGTAAATAATAAGGCGATTCAGAAGACAGAAACGATCCGTGTGGAAGTAGACGAACCGGCTGCAAGCGAAAACCAGAAGATTACGAGAGCGCCCGAAATCCAAATTACAGCTCCGAAAGCACAGACATATCCAAGAGTTGCAGATATCCGTATATCGGAGGAAGCGGTTCATCATGAAGACATCGGAGACCGAATGGATCCGAAAGCAACCTTTGTACAGCTGACAAAGAGCACGATGGATCAGTATATTGAGGAAGATGACAGAATTACCAATGAAAACCCTGCACAGGGCGTACCGTCTACGGTTGCAGATCCCAAAATTGTCAATAAAGAAGGTATCTGGGCTTACAGCGGTCAGGGACAGACGCCGGGACTGGAAAACAAATTTGACGTATACGGCAAGGATGTAAAAGTAATCGCTTTTAAACTCTGGCTGGAAAAATGGCCTACCGCCGGAAAAGTAAGTATATTCGGCAAAGGAAGCCAGTATGCGATCCAGTTGGATGCCGGTTCTAAGGATATACTGATGTTTATGGAAAATGACGGAACCAAACATGACGGAACCAATTTAGGAGATTCCGACAGTACGCCGGATAAAAAGAAGCACGGCTGGCCGGAAGAGAGATATAAAGTGAAAGATGCAACCGCTTATCATCCGGAAACAAATCCGGACGGATTTTTAAAGAGATGGCATAATATTTTTATGGTTGTGGACGGCAAAAAATACCAGCGTTTGTACGTAGATGGAAATCCGTCTGTAACGGCAGAGGACAGAAAAAATCTTACGGCAATTGCAACGGACAGCCCGGCACAAGGCAAAAAGCCGTTTATGTTCGGTTACAATGTGGCAGATACAGACGACAATGGCACGCCGAACTGGTGGAAGCAGCTGTTTACGGAAGAGTACGGTTATATCGCAGACTTTGAGTTCTATACGGACAAAAACTACTATAATATGGTAAACGGCTCCGGAGACGATATATCGGCAGCGCAGGTAATCAGCGACAGTCTGGCAAAAGATATTAATATTACAGAGCTTGAGGAGAATCATCCGGGCAATTTGGATGCAGTTATTACGAACCTGCTCCAGACGTCAAATCCTGCCGTAAATATTTCTGTAAACCCGTATACGGCAAAAACCGTATGGCAGCAGAAGGCAGCGGACGGCAGCGTATCGGAGCCGAAACCAAAAGAGCCGTTTGGCCACGCTTCTGTTTATACTTCCACAACAACATTGACGGCACACGACGGATTTGAATTTGATCCGGCAGTGAAAGACGCTGTTAAACTGACTGCAGTAGCTGCAGAAGGAGATGATCCGGAAAAACTTGAGGCGCCCACGGTGACGACGGAACTGAAAGCGAACGATAAGGGAGAAGCAAATAAAGTATTAGTCGTTACGGCTACATACGCAAAGACCGAGTCCGCTCCGTGTACGTGCGGTATCGTAAGCATTACGCCGCAGGCTCCGATCAATATAGAGATTCCGGAAAACGAGACAACGGCACAGGTACAGGCGCCGAGACTGACGGCGGCAGATGTGGCATTGGACGATTGCCAGACCGATCGGCATACATACGATCCGGATGCACAGAAACGCGTGAACTTTACATACAGTGTTCCGGAAGCTTCATCGGATCTCATTGAGCTGAGTGAAGACGCAGCGACAATTACAGCAAAGAAACCCGGAAATGCTGCCGTTGAGATCAAGGCAGAGTATCAGTATGAAAAAGCGCAGGGCGAATGGGAAACCATCACGAATACGGCAGGCGTAAAGGCAGAAAAGACAATCACCGTAACCGTAAACGTAACCAAAGAAGGGGCGGCAGATCCGGAGGATATTCTTGTACTCGGAACACTTGTGACAGACGTGAAAGAGAAGTTCCCGGCGGCAGACGAGGGCGATTACACACCCGAGGCTTGGAAAAATCTGCAGGATGCGTTAAAAGAAGCAGAAGGCTATACCGCGGCAGGCAGCGGCGCAACGGCGGCGCAGGTTTCCGGCGTGACAGCGAAGATCAATCAGGCAGTTGCGGCTATGGCAGCTGCAAAGAGCGAAAAAGGGCTTGCAAAAGACGCCCTGAAAGCGGCGCTTGCGCAGGCAGAAGCTCTTTATAAAACCAACAATGCCGACAAGAAATATACAGACGCCAGCTGGGCTGCGTTCAAAAAAGCATACGAGGATGCACAGAGCAAACTGGCAACCGCGGATGCGGCGACGCTGAAAGCATTGACAAATGCTCTGAAAGCGGCATCGACGACAGGCTTAAAGCTTGCAGAGAACGGAGGCACATCTTCCGTAAAAGACGGGCAGATCTTAAACGGTCCGAACGGAACCTATCAGGTAGTCAGCGCAAAAGATAAAACGGTGATCATCACGAAAGGAAAAGACGCCAAGACGATCAAGATCGGACCCACCGTTGTAATCGATAAAGTTACCTATAAAGTTATCGGTATCGGGAAAGGCGCATACAAAGGATTAAAGCTGGCGAACAAAGTAATTATCAATGCAAATGTCAAAGAGATTGGCGCGAACGCATTTGAAAAATCCAAAAAGATCAAAAGCGTAACCATCGGAAAGGACGTTGCCAAGATCGGAAAGAAAGCATTTTTCCAGTGTTCTAAATTAAATAAAGTAATTATAAAAGGAAAAGCTTTGAAAGATAAGGGCGTAGGAAATTCGGCATTTAAGAAGACGGCAAAGAAAGCCTCTGTAAAATGGGGCGGCGTGAAAGGAAAAGCCCGCACGAAGCTGAAGAAGAAACTGAAAAGAGCAGGCCTTAAGGTAAAATAAATAAAAAGTAAGGCAGGCATTTGTGCCCAAAAGCTGCCGTTTTGCGAAGTAAGATCGTAAAGCGGCAGCTTTTTTCTATGGCAGGCGGCTGTCTGGCTTTGTTGGAATTTATTTTCAAAAAGAGCGGGACATACGGTCTGGGAATGCAAAAGGAAGTTCGTATCAAGAGCAGATGTTTCTGCCGGGAATTTGAAATAAGAGGGACGTTTATATTGAAAGGAAGCGGAATTGATGATATACTCGAATATATAGTCATTGTAATCATTGCAGTTTGCAACCGGATAAGGAGAATATAGACATATGGAACAATATAAGCAGGAATTTATAGAATTTATGGTAGAAAGCGATGTATTGAAATTCGGTGATTTTACGTTAAAGAGCGGCAGAAAGTCTCCGTTTTTTATGAATGCCGGCGCGTATGTGACAGGATCTCAGCTGATGCGCCTGGGCGAATATTATGCAAAGGCCATTCACGACCGCTACGGAGAAGAGTTTGACGTTTTATTCGGACCGGCATACAAAGGGATTCCGCTCAGCGTGGCAGCCTGCATCGCATTTTCGAAACTGTACGGAAAAGAAATCCGCTATAGTTCCAACCGTAAGGAGATCAAAGACCATGGAGATACGGGCATTTTGCTGGGCAGTAAGTTAAAAGACGGCGACAGAGTTGTTGTGATTGAAGATGTGACGACGTCAGGCAAATCCATCGAAGAGACGTTTCCGATCTTACAAGCGCAGGGAGATATCAAAGTTATCGGACTGATGGTCTCGTTAAACCGAATGGAAGTCGGCCGCAACGGAACGATGAGCGCACTGGATGAGATCAGGGAGACGTATGGGTTTGAGACAAATGCAATCGTGACCATGGCAGAAGTGGTGGAATATCTTTACGGACGTCCCTGTCAGGGAAAAATTATCATTGACGATACATTAAAAGCTGCAATCGATGAATACTATAAAGAGTATGGAGTGAATTAGGTCAGACAATTTCAAAGGAGAGAATTTTGGAGGAAAAAAACAGGAGGAAGTTCGTTCGGGGAGTAGAAATTCTCTTATTTGCAGCGTATCTTGCGGTACTTTGTTATTTTTTGTTTTTTGCGGAAAATCTGGGAAGGGCATTTACGGAACGGGAGTATCACTATAACCTGATGCCGTTGAAAGAGATCAGACGGTTTATCACATACCGGCATACGCTGGGGTTTTGGTCGGTGTCTTTAAATCTGGCGGGAAACGTAGTAGCGTTTATTCCGTTTGGCGTGTTTCTTCCGCGTTTGTTTCCAGGGTGCCGGAAATTTTTTTTGACCATGCTGTTTGGTTTTGAATTCAGCCTTTGTGTGGAGTTGATTCAGCTTGTCGGGAAAGTGGGGAGTTTCGACGTAGACGATATCTTGTTGAACACAATGGGAGGCATTCTTGGCTTCTGCTGCTATCGGGTGTCTGTCCGTTTGGCCAGAAACAGACGAAGCGGCGATTGGAGTATGGAGGAAAACGATGAGAAGAAAAAATCATTATAAATTTACCGGGAAAAGACATTCAAGGAGAGGGATGCTTGCCTGCTTTTTAGCGGCGGCATCCATCTTTGCGCTGGCTTACTTGATCGGCAATTCGTTTCTGCAGAAGGGAGACGGCAGCGTCTATCTGGGCAGCGCCGGGATTCTGGCGTTGGCGGCGGCGCTCGCGTCATTTGTGCAGGCGGTAAAGAGCGTGAGGGAGGAAGATACGTTTCGGGGCATTCCCGTGGCGTCCGTCGTACTTTCCGTGCTGGCGTCCGGAGCATGGATTGCACTGTATACCGTTGGTTTTATGATGTAGAGAGGATAAGGGGGATGAAACGGCATGGATGCAGAATTATTTCGGCAGCAGCTGCGTTTTATACTGGAAATTGACAAGCAAAAGAAAATCGGACGGCAGACGTATCTGTCGGACGGCAGCAGAAAAGAAGGCGATGCGGAGCATGCGTGGCATATGGCGGTGATGGCGTTTTTGCTTGCGAATTATGCAAATGAACCGATCGACGTATTAAAAGCGGTGAAGATGGCGCTTCTGCACGACGTGATTGAAATCGATGCAGGCGATACGTATGCGTACGATACCGAAGGAAATAAGACGAAGCGAAAGCGGGAGGAAGCGGCGGCGGACAGGATCTACGGCATGCTTCCGCAGCAGCAGAAGGAAGAATACCGGGCGCTTTGGGAGGAATTTGAAGCGATGGAGACGCCGGAGGCGAAATTTGTCAATGCACTGGATAAAGTACAGCCCCTGATGTTAAATCATGCCTCCGGAGGGATTTCCTGGAGAGAGCACGGCATTCATAAAGATCAGGTGCTGGCTCGAAATGCAAGGACCTGCGAAGGCAGCGAAACGTTATGGGAGTATGCAAAGCATCTGATCGAAGAAAACGTAAAAAACGGAAATTTAGCGGAGTAAAAGAAATGAGCGGTCAGGAACGATTCAAAGAATCAAACGAAGAAATCAAAGAGCGGTATGATCTGGCGTCTTCCCGCATTTCATCTATTTGCGGGGAAGAGACGGTGCCGGGGAAATACCGGGATTATTTTTGCCGGACGGCAGAATTTATCTGTCTGGTCAATGAAGTTTTGCATATGAAAGAGACAAACGTGCTGGAGTGGCGGAGTTTAAAAGAATGCGAACAGATGAATGAACAGCTGTATGCGGCGATTCTTCCCGAACGGTATGAGGACAGCTATGCAAATCCTGCGGCGGCTGTGCGTAAACTGGGTGATGTGTTTGGCGGGATTCTCTGTTTTTTATTTGCGGAACTGCGGTCTATGATCGGCTATGCGTTTGAAGGCCGAAAGGAGCGCATGACGATCTGGATGGAATTGTTTGTCGAAATTTATAACTGTTTTGAGTCCGACGAAGAACCGGACAAACGAGAAGTAGAGCAGATCGTGTATTGGTTTTTCCATGATTACAGTGAAGTATTTGCCGAAGATAAGGTGCGGCATCTGGTGGATCCGGCGTACGATTATTTTACCGGCATCGTGATGGAGTCCGATTTGTCAGACCTGCGCTATTTGTACCGTTACGGCGAGTATATCGGCGGCAGCGAGAGGCAGACGGCTGAATTTTTAAACACGTTAAGCGAGGCGGAGATTTGTGCGATGGCGGATACGATGACGGACGGGTTTCGGATCGGCTATGAAAAGCTCGGCAAAGATCTCTCTCGGAAAGATACGGTCTGTCTGGAATATCCGGTGGGATTTGAGCGTGTGATACGCGCGGCGGTTCGAAATTTTAAGGACATGGGATTAGAGCCGACCATTTACCGGAATCCCGTTTCTTCCTTTGCTTCGGGAGGCGGCAGAAAACGCGGCTGCTATACGAAATCCGTAAACAAACAGTTTGAATTTGACCATAAGGCAGACAGTTCGTTTTATCTGGACAAAGCATTTGTGGAGCGCAGGCTTAGGACCATGCAGCTTGCGTTTGAAACGTATAAGAAACAGGCGGGGCGGCATGCCGGGCCCGCAGTGACGGAAATGTTTGGAGAAGCGCCTTTTGAGCCAAAGATCAAACCGGAAGCGCCCAAATATACCGGCAGGCAGAATGCATTAAATGTCTATCAGATGAGCCGGCTTGGCGAAATCACAAATACCTATATTCCGGGAGACGAGCGGAGTTTTACCATTATATCGTATCCGATTCCGGCGATTGGTCCTGCGTTTGAAGCCGTGTTCCGCGAGACGGTCAGGGTGAATACGCTGGATTCTATGCGGTATTGTACGATGCAGCAGAAGATGATCGACGTGCTGGATCTGGCGCAGAGCGTTCATGTGACCGGAAAAGGCGGCAATCGGACCGATCTTTGGATCCGGATTCATCCGATTTCGGATCCGTCCAAAGAAACGGCGTTTGAAAACTGTGTGGCGGACGTCAATATACCGGTAGGAGAAGTGTTTACGACTCCTGTACTGGAGGGGACAAACGGAACGCTGCATGTGAAGCAGGTGTATTTGAACGATTTCAATTATCGGAATCTGGAGCTGGAATTTTTGGACGGCAGGATCGTACGGTATACCTGTACGAATTTTGAGACGGAAGAAGAAAATCACAGATATCTGTATGAAAATCTTCTGCAGCAGCATCAGACGCTTCCTATAGGAGAATTTGCCATCGGGACGAATACGACGGCGTACCGGATGGCGAGAGATTTTCAGATCGAAGATAAACTTCCGATTTTGATTGCGGAGAAGACAGGACCGCATTTTGCGGTAGGGGATACCTGTTATTCCCATGCGGAGGATACGAAAGTATATAATCCGGACGGAAAAGAGATTATTGCGCGGGATAATTCAATCTCGATCCTTCGGAAAGAGGATGCGTCGAAGGCTTATTTCAACTGCCATACGGATATTACAATTCCATATGATGAGCTGGATGCCATTACGGCGGTGATGGCGGACGGAAGCCGCGTGGATCTCATACGGGACGGTAAGTTTGTAGTGGAAGGGACAGAGGAATTGAATCTGCCGCTGTGACTATTGTGTTTCACTGCGACACAGGTTATAATTCCCTATGAAAGAAAATAAATATCCAAAGAAGAAAAGGAGCGTAATCATGGCAAAAGTAGGAATAGTGATGGGCAGCGATTCGGACATGCCCGTGATGGCAAAGGCGGCGGATGTGCTGGAACAGTTGGGGATCGCATATGAGATGACGATCATTTCTGCGCACAGAGAGCCGGATGTATTTTTTGAATATGCAAAGTCGGCGGAAGAGAAGGGATTTAAGGTGATCATTGCGGGAGCGGGTATGGCGGCCCATCTTCCGGGTATGTGTGCGGCAATTTTCCCTATGCCTGTGATCGGCATTCCGATGCATACGACGTCTCTGGGCGGCAGGGATTCTTTGTATTCGATCGTACAGATGCCAAGCGGAATTCCGGTTGCCACGGTTGCGATTGGCGGCGGCGTGAATGCGGCGCTTCTTGCGGCAAAGATTCTTGCGGTCAGCGACGGGGAACTTCTGCAGAAATTAAAAGATTATTCCCGGGAATTGAAGGAACAGGTTCAGGCAAAGGACGCAAAGTTAAAGGAAGCAGGTTATAAAAATTATACAAAATAAAGGAGAGTAAAATGGATTATAAAAACGCGGGCGTAGATATAGAAGCCGGTTACAGATCAGTAGAGTTGATGAAAAAACATGTGCAGGAGACGATGCGCAAAGAGGTGCTTACCGGCCTGGGAGGATTTTCCGGCGCGTTTTCCATGAAAGGATTTCAGCATATGGAACGTCCTACGCTGGTATCCGGGACGGACGGCGTAGGGACCAAATTAAAACTGGCATTTCTTTTGGACCGGCATGATACGGTCGGGATTGATTGTGTGGCAATGTGCGTCAACGACATTGCCTGTGCGGGCGGCGAGCCGTTGTTTTTCCTGGATTATATTGCATGCGGCAAGAATTATCCGGAAAAGATTGCAGAAATTGTGAAAGGCGTTGCAGAAGGCTGCAAATTGGCAAAAGCCGCGCTGATCGGGGGCGAAACGGCGGAAATGCCGGGCTTTTATCCGGAGGACGAGTACGATCTGGCAGGGTTTGCCGTAGGTATCGTAGACGAAGCAGATATTATTACCGGAAAAGATCTTGCGGCGGGAGACGTATTGATCGGCATGGCAAGTTCCGGCGTGCATTCCAACGGATTTTCTCTGGTCCGTAAAGTTTTTCCGATGGAAAAAGAAGCGCTGCAGACGTACCATGAAGAACTGGGCGCTACGTTGGGAGACGCGCTTTTAGCGCCGACTAAAATATATGTCAGAGCATTGCAGAGCATCAAAGAGGCAAAGGTAAGGGTAAAAGCGTGCAGTCATATTACGGGCGGCGGATTTTATGAAAATATTCCGAGAATGCTTCCGGACGGCAAACGCGCAGTAGTGGAAAAGAACAGTTATCCGATTCCTCCGATTTTTACCATGCTGCAGAGAGAGGGACAGATCGCGGAGCAGATGATGTATAATACGTATAATATGGGGCTTGGCATGGTGCTTGCCGTTGCGCCTTCGGACGCGGATACGGTCATGGAGGCGATCCGGGCAGCCGGAGAAGTTCCGTATCTGGTAGGAAAGATCGAAGACGGCGAAAAAGGAGTCGTATTATGTTAAAGATTGCGGTTTTGGTATCCGGCGGAGGCACGAACCTGCAGGCGGTCATCGACGCGATTGCAGCCGGGACGATTACGAACAGCCGGATTGAAGTAGTGATCAGCAATAATAAAAATGCCTATGCACTGGAACGTGCGGCTCAAAACGGGATTCCACACCGCTGCATCTCTCCGAAAGACTTTGCGGACAGGGACGAATTTAACCGCCAGCTGCTTTTGGCATTAAATTCCTATTCGGTGGATCTTGTCGTTTTGGCAGGGTTTCTGGTTGTGATTCCGCCGGAGGTGATCGCGGCGTATAAAAACCGCATCATTAATATCCACCCGTCTTTGATTCCGTCTTTTTGCGGAACGGGTTATTACGGACTGAACGTACATAAGGGAGCGCTGCTAAGAGGAGTCAAGATTACCGGAGCTACGGTGCATTTTGTCGACGAAGGGACGGATACGGGACCGATTCTTCTGCAGAAAGCGGTCGAAGTAAAAGAAGACGATACGCCGGAGAGCCTGCAGCGCAGAGTGATGGAAGAAGCGGAGTGGAAGATTCTGCCCAAAGCGATCCATTTGATTGCAAACGGCAGGGTGGAAGTAGAAAACGGAAAGACATTGATCCGATCAGAGAAAGGAATGGATACCATATGAAAGTATTGATCGTAGGAGGCGGCGGCAGGGAACATGCCATTGCGGCAAGCGTGGCAAAAAGCAGCCGCGTAGATAAAATATATTGTGCGCCCGGCAATGCCGGAATCGGAACAATTGCGGAATGTGTGCCGATCGGCGCGATGGAATTTGACAGACTGGTTTCGTTTGCCAAAGAAAACGAAATTGATTTTACGATCATCGGTATGGACGACCCGTTGGCGGGCGGCATCGTAGACGAATTTGAGGCGGCAGGGTTAAAAGTATTCGGTCCAAGGAAAAATGCGGCCATTTTGGAGGGCTCCAAGGCGTTTTCCAAAGATCTGATGAAAAAATACGATATTCCGACGGCGGCTTACGAGACGTTTGATCATCCGAATGATGCGCTTTCGTATCTGGAACACGCAAAACTGCCGATCGTGCTGAAAGCGGACGGGCTTGCGCTTGGAAAAGGCGTGTTGATCTGCAAGACGCTGGAAGAAGCGAAAGCCGGCGTGAAAGAAATCATGGAAGATAAAAAATTCGGTTCCGCCGGAAACCATATGGTCGTGGAGGAATTTATGACGGGGCGGGAAGTTTCCGTACTTTCTTTTGTGGACGGAAAGACCATTCAGATCATGTCTTCCGCACAGGACCACAAGCGTGCGAAAGACGGCGACGAGGGCTTAAATACCGGAGGAATGGGGACGTTTTCCCCCAGCCCGTTTTATACGCCCGAGGTGGATGCGTTCTGCAGAGAGCATATTTATCAGAAGACGGTGGATGCCATGGCTGCAGAAGGAAGAGAATATAAGGGCGTCATTTTCTTTGGCTTGATGCTGACAGAGGACGGACCGAAGGTGTTAGAGTATAATGCGAGATTCGGAGATCCGGAAGCGCAGGTTGTCCTGCCCAGAATGAAAAACGATATCATCGATGTAATGGAAGCGTGTGCAGACGGAACTCTGGATCAAATCGAACTGGAATTTGAAGACAATGCGGCGGTCTGTGTCGTACTGGCCTCTGCCGGATATCCGGTTTCGTATGAAAAAGGATTTGAAATCAAAGGAGAAGAGAATTTTGCAGATAAAGACGGTTACTACTGTTTCCATGCCGGGACGAAGTTAAACGAAAACGGAAAAGTCGTGACAAACGGCGGCCGCGTACTTGGCATAACGGCAAAAGGAGCCGGCTTAAAAGAAGCCAGAGCGAATGCATATGCGGCGGCGGAATGGATTTCCTTTGACAATAAATATATGCGGCATGATATCGGAAAAGCAATCGACGAGGCTTAGGATACCGAAAAAGGATCTGCCTCCGGCCGGGCTTTGAAATACCGGAACAGAAAAACTGCCGGCGTCTGTAAAAACGGGAGCATCCTGCAGCGGAAAGGAGACAGGAGATCATTATGAAACAAGGGGTCATTTTTGACATGGACGGAACCTTATGGGATTCTTCGGATCATGTGGCAAAGTCCTGGGATCAGGTGGTTCGGAAAGAGAAAAACGGGCTTCGGGAGATTACAAGGGAAGATATTCAAAACGTGATGGGGCTTACGATGACGGATATTGCAAAAACATTGTTCCCCATGCTGGATGAGGAAGAAGCCATTGCGCTGACAGACCGCTGCGGGGAATACGAAAACGCGTATCTGCGTATGCATGGAGGCATGTTATACCCGCGGTTAGAAGAGACATTGAAAATTCTTGCCCAAAAGTATCCGCTTTATATTGTAAGCAACTGTCAGAAAGGCTATATTGAAGCGTTTTTGGATTATTATGGATTTTGGAAGTATTTTCAGGATACGGAGTGTTTTGGAAACAACAACATGGGCAAGGCGTTCAATATCGGTCTGGTTGTGAAAAGGAACGGCATAGACCATGCGGTTTATGTGGGAGATATTCAGGGAGATTACCGTGCGAGCAAAGAAGCGGGTGTGGATTTTGTACATGCGGCGTACGGGTTTGGACGGATCCATGAGAAGGTTCCTGCGGTTACGGCATTGGAAGAATTACCGAAAATGCTGGAAATGATTTTTTCAGAGTGACGCGTGGATGAAGTTGAAAACAGAAACAGCATGTGAATGCGATACCATTAGGTCAGAAGGCTGCAGCAGCCGTTCTGGCCTTTCTTTTGTCTTTTTCCCGGAGACGTGTTACGGGAATCGAACGCTTGGGGAGGCTGTTCGGACCAATCTCGTTTTCAGAGTATTCGATAGACAGGCATGGACAAGTCCTGAAAACAAATTTAGAGTCTATGCATATACTTTATTATACGCGCCGGAAATCCCGATATGATGGTTTTTAACAGCAGCGGTAAAATCAGATGCTCCGGCGCGGCAGGATCGTCATTTGGACGTTTTAATGCGCAGAATGCTTGTGTTATTACCAAGATCCAATAGAAACGAGGTGGTTCGATTGAATAATATGAATACGAATTGGATGCTTCAGCTGCAGAATCTGTTTGGCATGGGAGGGAATTTTAACAGAAACTTCAGTCAAAACGTGCCGCAGTATCCGCCCCATTGTGAAGCAGAGGGAAACACGGCGTCGTCCGATTCTTCCTGCCATACAGGCAGTGAGGGATCGGAAAAAGAGGATTCTTCCTGCTGCTGTGAACCCGAATCGGAAAAGACGGAAGAAGAGCAAGAGTGTGAATGCAGAGAGCCGGATCCGTCGGGATGCCCGTGTGAATGCAGAGAGCCGGGTCCGTCGGGATGCCCGTGTGAGCGCGGAGAACCAGGTCCGCCGGGATGTCCGGGCGAGCGCGGAGAGCCGGGTCCGCAGGGAGCCAGAGGAGAACCGGGTCCGCCGGGGTGTCCGGGGGAACGCGGAGAACCGGGGCCGCAGGGAGTCACAGGTCCGCAGGGACCGCAGGGGGCAACCGGACCGCAGGGACCAAGAGGGGAACCGGGACCGCGCGGACCGGCGGGGCCTTGCGGCTATCCGCAGAATAGCGCGTTTGCGTCATTTTTCGGTCGGGATCTTTTTTTGCCGGAAAGCGCAAGTCTTCCGCTTAAAACGGATATACCGGATGTTACCCAAAATATATCTCTGTGCAATGACTATTCCGTGGCGCTTGCGCCCGGGTATTATGCGGTTTATTATTATTTATCCACGGAAATGAAAAGACATGGGTTTATCGAGCTTACGCCGATATTTAATGACTGCGGGCAGACGATATATGCCTCGCGCGCAGAGACAGGAAGCCGAAAGGAACTGCTTGTCATATCAAGATATTTTATTGCGGAAATCCCCAGTGCCTCGATGCTTTTTTTTGCATGGAATTCTTCGGCAGGCGTTTCCAAAATTAATATGAATGTAAGCATAGAAAAGCTTGGCAGGCAATAATTCAAAGAAGGGGAGGATGCGTATATGCCGACCATAAGCCTTTGCATGATTGTCAAAAATGAGGAACTGCATCTTGCACGCTGTCTTGACAGCGTGGCGGAACTGGTAGACGAGATTATCGTTGTAGATACCGGTTCTACAGACCGGACGATAGAAATAGCGTCCGAGTATACATCCAAAGTTTATTCGTATCCATGGAAAGATGATTTTTCGGACGCCAGAAACTATTCTTTTTCTAAGGCGTCGATGGATTACTGTATGTGGATGGATGCAGACGATATTTTAAAAGATACAGAAAAAGAAAAATTTCTGAACTTAAAGCAGACTTTGCAGCCGGATACCGATATTGTTATGATGAAATATAATACGGCTTTTGATGAAGCCGGAAAACCGTCTTTTTCTTATTTCAGGGAAAGATGGATCCGAAATTGTTCCAAATACCGCTGGGTCGGCGCAGTCCATGAAGTAGTTCCTCCGGTTGGCAGACTCGTTTATTCGGACATCGCAATTAGTCACAAAAAAATGCGTGCCTGGGATCCTGACCGGAATCTGAGAATATATCGGAAGCTGCTTGCGGAGGGAAAGACGTTGGATTTGCGGCAGCAATATTATTACGGGCGTGAGCTGTATTATCACAAACAATACGAAGAGGCTGTTTCGGAGCAACCGGGGCAACCGGAGCAACAGGAGCAGATGGAGCAACTGGGGCAACCGGAGCAACAGGAGCAGATGGAGCAACTGGGGCAACCGGGGCAACAGGTGCTGCCGGTACGGGAGCAATTATTCCGTTTGCATCAGGACTTCCGGTTGCCTTGACGACAATTGCCGGAGGACTTGCGGGACTTCCTGCTTTTGTTGGATTTGGAAGCAGCGTGCAGGGGCTTACGATTTTAGGATCGACGATTGATATTACAAATGCTGCAGGAACACTTACGAACTTTGCGTTTCAGGTTCCGCGTGCCGGTATCATTACCTCATTCAGCGCGTTCTTTAGTACAACGGCGGCGCTTTCTTTACTGGGTTCCAATGTGACGGTAAATGCGCAGATCTATCAATCCGCAACGCCGAACAACGTATTTTCTCCGATTGCCGGAACGCTGATCAATCTGACACCGTCGCTTACCGGAGTGATATCCATCGGTACATTATTAAATGGATCGCTTACAGGACTCAATATCCCGGTAACGGCTCAAACTCGGCTTATGCTGGTATTTTCGGCAACGGCAAGCGGCCTGTCGCTGCTCAATACGGTTGCAGGTTATGCAAGTGCCGGTTTAGGTATTAATTAATGCCGTGAAATAGAAAATCCCGGAAGTTTCGTTTTTCGGAACTTCCGGAATTTTTTGACGAATCGCACAGTTAGGCGTCGTTTTCCCTGCAGATATGTTCGTGTGGCCGGTCACCTTGGATAACAGCTGTCGCGGTTTACGATGCGGCAGGGAAATTCAATCCGCACGGATTCGGTATGTTTTTTTGCCATCCGGTCTAATAACAGAGTGACAGCCATATGTGCCATTTCTTTTCTTGGAATATGGATCGTCGTTAAAAACGGTGTCGTATTTTCACTGTCCTCAATGTTATCAATGGAAATTACGGAAATGTTTCGTTTGATGTTCCGTTTTTGTGCCTTTAAAATCCGAAGGACTTCAATTGCGGTGACATCATTTGCACAGAAAACGGCAGAAAAATCCTGTGCACTTTCCAGTAATTCAGAAAAAGCTGCGTGTGCAGATTCTCTTGTCTGGTCGGTTTGCTTGATCCACTCATAATTCATCGGAAGATGATTGCGGATCAGGCAGTTGCAGTAGCCGATGTATCGGCTTTCGTGCGAACAGTCTCCGATATAAGCGATATTTTTATGACCAAGGGAAATCAGATGCTTCATGGCAAGCTCGGCGGCTTTCTGGCCGTCGCATACGACTTCGTCTACATTGAAATTCATTGGATTTCTCCAGATTCCTACGATATTATTGTTTAAGGACATAATCTGGCTAAGAAGCTGTTCCGAACAGCGGCCGAGTATGATCACGCCCTGGGAGTTAGCGAGTGAGTCCGGGGAAAGGTTTTCTTCTGTGTAGATAATTTCATCGATCACCGCCTGATTTTCATAGAGAGAAATTTCAAGACTGCGGAATAATTCGTAAAAAAACGGATCTGCATCCAGAACCTTGATGCGTGCGAGCACAATGCTGATATGCCGTACGGATGTTTCGTCCTTAACACGGCTTTTCAGTTTTCTTGCATTTTCATTGCGGCAGTATCCGATTTCTCTTGCGGCCTGAAATATGTTATCGCGTACTTGTTTGGAAGCACAGGTAGAGGAAACGTTGTTTAAAACTCTTGAGACGGTAGAGGGAGAAACGCCTGTCATTTCTGCGATTTTCTTTAACGACATAACAATCTCCTTATTTTTGGGGCGTTATTACCGGGTTTCCGTCCGCATTCAATAAAGGGGTCAATCCTCCGGCATGTCCGGTTGCTGTAAACAGATAGTTGACGCCTGTTTCCTGGTCGATCAGAATTATGTTCAAGGTACTAAGGAAAGACCCTTCTTGGTATACTGTTAGAAATCTGTTCTCTTTTTTCATTGCAGATATTCTCCTTTCAAACTACATATCTGTCGTTTTCTTTCTATTATACAATGCTGCCGTAAAAAGCACAACTATTACGGTCAGGAAGCGGGCGATAACAGTTTAATAGAGCAAACGTTTGAGTTATAAGTGATTGACAAAACGGCTGTTATTCCTTTATTATTCTCTATGACAAAGAAAGAAACGGCAAACGAGAGGCAATCGTTTGCGTAAATTTGAAAGAGAACAGGAGAGGAAGCGGAAGATGAAAAAAAGAAATTGGATTCGGAACGCAATATGTTTTATGATGACGGCGGTATGTATGACGGGGGTATTTGCAGGGTGCGGAGACAAGAAGGATGACGGGACGCTTACATTTACCAATGTGTCTTACGATCCGACGCGTGAGTTTTATGAGGCATATAACAAAATGTTTGCCGAACATTATAAAGAAGAAACGGGGAATGAGATCGAGCTTGTGCAGTCTCACGGCGGCTCCGGTTCGCAGGCGCGTTCCGTGATCGAAGGAAACGATGCGGACGTTGTCACGCTGGCGCTTGCCCACGATATTACGGCGATCGAGGAAGCAGGACTGATCGAGGAAGGATGGATGGACGAATTTGAGAAAAACAGTTCTCCTTATACGTCGACGATCGTGTTTCTGGTACACAGCGGAAATGAAAAAGGAATCAAAGACTGGGACGATCTGACAGAAGAAGGCGTTGAGATCATTACGCCGGACCCAAAATCTTCCGGCGGCGCATGCTGGAATTTCCTGGCGGCATGGCAGTATGCGAAGGAGACGTTTGGCGGGGACGAAACGAAGATGAAAGATTTCGTATCGAAAGTGTATGATAATGTACTGGTTATGGATTCCGGCGCAAGAGGAGCGACGACGACGTTTGTGGAAAACGGACAGGGAGATGTGCTGATCGCGTGGGAAAACGAAGCGCTTTTGACGCTTCAGGAATATCCGGGAGAATATGAGCTTGTGACGCCGAGCATCAGTATTTTAGCTGAGCCTTCCGTAGCCATTGTAGATGAAAATGCAGACAAAAACGGCACGCAGGAAACGGCAAAAGCTTATCTGGAATACTTATATACGCAGGACGCGCAGCGTCTGGCGGGTACGCATTTTTACCGGCCGTCGGATGAGTCGGTGCTGCAGGAGTTTTCAGATACGTTTGATCTGTCTGTCAATCTGTGTACAATTGACGATTTTGGCGGCTGGGATCAGGCGTATGCAGATTTCTTTGCAGACGACGCTATTTTTGATGAAATCTATAGTAATCAGTAGGAGGCAGCAGCATTGAAACAGGCACAGGCAAAAAAAAGAAAATCCATTATTCCGGGATTCGGAATGAGTATGGGCGTTACGGTTGCGATGCTTTCGCTGATTATTCTGATTCCGCTGGCGTCGGTTCTTGCCTATTCGTTCCGGTTGTCCCCTGGAGAATTTGCGGAGCTTATGACGCGTCCAAACGTTGTGCAGTCGTTTGTTACAAGCATTGGCTGCGCGCTGTTTGCGGCAGTGATCAACTGCGTATTCGGTGTCATACTGGCATGGGTGCTGGTGCGCTATGAGTTTCCGGGAAAAAGGCTGATGGACGGTATGATTGAGCTTCCGTTTGCGCTGCCGACAGCGGTGGCAGGCATTACGCTGACGAAAATGTATTCGGACAGCGGTGTTTTGGGCAGGGCATTTGAGAGCATCGGCATTGAAATCGCCTATACGAAAACGGGAATTGTAATTGCCATGATCTTTATCGGCATTCCGTTTGTGGTCCGGGCGATTCAGCCGGTATTAGAAACGCTCTCGCCGTCTTATGAAGAAGCGGCATATATGTTGGGCGCTTCCCGGTTGACTGTATTTTGGAAAATTATTTTTCCGGAAATACGGCCGGCGCTTTTGACCGGATTTGGTCTTGCGCTTGCCAGAGGCATCGGGGAATACGGAAGCGTCATTTACATATCGGGAAACAGTGAGAAAAACGGAACCCAGGTCGTTTCGTATATTATTATGCAGAAGTTAAATTCCGGCAATGTGGACTATGAAGGAGCGGCGGCGATTGCACTTGTGCTGCTTGTGATTTCATTTATCATGCTGTTTTTGATCAATATCATACAGCATGTTGCAAGCCGGCGGACAAATGCGTAGGAGGGGCAGATGAAAGAGAGAAATTCTAAGGTTGTAAAATGGTTTCTGATCGGAATCAGCGCGGCGTTTTTTCTATTGATGCTTGTTATGCCGCTTCTGGAAGTGATCTACCGGGCGCTTGCGGACGGACTGGAATCGTATCGGACGGCGCTTACGGCAGATTATACGCTGTCCGCTTTAAAAGTTACGCTGATTGCAACGCTGATTGCGGTCGCAGTCAATACGGTATTCGGTGTGATTGCGTCCTGGCTGGTGACCAAATTTGATTTTCGGGGAAAAAATGTGCTCTCAACGCTGATTGATATTCCGTTTTCCGTTTCTCCCGTCATTGCGGGTCTTGCCTATATCATGACATTTGGGCGGACCGGATGGGCAAAACCTCTGATCGACGGTATCAACGATGCGCTTGGAACGGACATTGCGCTTGTATTTTCGGTTCCCGCAGTTGTGCTTGCCACAATTTTTGTGACGTTTCCGTTTATCTCCCGAGAGATCATACCGGTATTGTATGCCGAGGGCCGCGACGAAGAAGAGGCGGCAGCCATGATGGGAGCGTCCGGTTTTACGATTTTCAGGAAAATTACGTTTCCGCATATCAAATGGGGGCTGCTGTACGGCATTATTCTCTGCGCGGCAAGGGCGTTTGGAGAATTCGGCGCAGTGTATGCGGTGTCAAAAGCGAGAGGTAAAACGTTTACGCTTCCGCTTGAAATCGATGCTCTTTATATGGCGGGCAGTGCGGATTCGATTACGCAGGCGTTTGCGGTTTCTTCCCTGTTGGTGGGGATGGCGCTTGTAATGCTGATTTTGAAAAATATCGTAGAATATCGCGGAAAAAGAGACGATATTTGATTTTGGAGGATGACCATGTACGTAGAAATGAAAGATATATGCAAAAAATTCGGAGATTACGAGGCGGCAAAACAGATTAATTTCGGGATTGCACAGGGAAAATTAGTCGCATTGCTTGGTCCAAGCGGAAGCGGCAAAACCACGATTTTACGGATGTTGGCAGGGCTGGAGCAGCAGGACAGCGGTGATGTCATTATAGAGGGAAAGGTAGTCAATGACGTTCCCGCAAGCGAGAGGGGTATCGGATTTGTATTTCAGAATTACGCGCTGTTTCGATATATGACCGTTTACGATAACATTGCATTCGGTTTAAAAGTTCAGAAAGCAGACAAACAGCGCATCCATGCACGCGTTATGGAAATGATTTCCCTGATCGGCCTGGAGGGGCTTGAGAAACGTTATCCGAACCAGCTTTCCGGCGGACAGCGGCAGAGAGTTGCGTTTGCCAGGGCGATTGCGCCCAATCCGCAGCTGTTGCTTCTGGATGAGCCCTTTGCCGCGATCGATGCGAAAGTCCGCAAGGATTTGCGGAAATGGTTAAAGGATATGATCCAGAAAGTCGGGATTACCAGTATTTTTGTTACGCACGACCAGGAAGAGGCGGTCGAAGTGGCAGATGATATCATTATTATTAACGAAGGAAAGCTGGAGCAGATGGGAAGCCCGATTACGATTTACAAAAATCCGAAGACGCCGTTTGTGGCACAGTTTATCGGAACTTCCACGATCCTTGAGAATCTTTCCGGCTTTAAAGGATACGGCGATATTCCGGAAGGAAAAAAAGTCATTGTCCGTCCGGAATTTGTCGAAGCATTTAAAAGCGACAATAAAAAGTTTGCCAATCTGATGGACGCCGTAGAAGAGGGTGTGATTGAAAACGTCGTATTCCGCGGGAGCTATCTGGAGCTGACGCTGTCGGTGAACGGCGTCCGCCTGACGACAAACCGTTCGCTTGAGCGGCGGCATGTGGATATCGGGGAGAAAATGTGCGTTCTGCTCTACCGGGCGTACCTGTTTGACGAAGAAGGCGCAGAAATCCGAAAGAATCAGCTTTTGAAGGGGATCGATGTGGAGGCGCTGTAAGAAATGCGATAAGTAAAAAAGATCAGGAAAGCAGAAAAGCGTTTGTCTGGTGGGCAGCCAACGAACGCTTTTGTCTATGGAACGAGAGGATATACAAAATTTCTTCTGCGTTTAATCCAGTATGATGTTTTGAATGGTTTCCATGGTTTTTTGTTTCATGGCATGGATGCGCTTTTGGTCGTAGCCTTCACGGATGGCACTTTCCATCCGGTCTGCGATATAGCCGGCGTCTGTGAGATGCTCCTGTGCGATATACCGGTCCTGACAGCCGATGATTTCCGCAAACAGATTCATCTTATCGTTCCAGACAAGGCCGACCGACGGGATGTTCAGGGATGTGGCGATGATATTGGCGTGCATTCTTGCGGCGATTACGGCGCGGTAACCGGCAATCTTTTTCACCAGTTTTTTTGCGCTGAAAATATGATGTCCGATGTATTCGCGGCGGCTGCGTCCCATTTCTTTTAAAAGCCGCACGCCAAACCGGTATTCTCCGTAAAGTCCGTTTGTAAAAAACTGCCATCGGAAGCCTCTGGTTTCAAGTTCGCCGACAATGTCTTTATACATCTGTTTGACCTGTTTTTCTGAAATACCTGTGCTTCGTTCGGAAAAAATTTCCGGGCGGATCAGTCCGATGCCGATGACGTCGGAGTTTGGATCGCGTTCGATGCCATATGCTTCATTGACCCAGACCGCCGGATCAAACACGAGCGCCGGAGGATATGGTTTCGGCGTTTTCATATATTTTTCAAGCTTTCCGATATCGCCGCGCGTCGTCACCTGTTTTACCTGCGGCAGACGGAACATTTCTTTTAACAGACGGACATTTCTTTTTTTACTTTCTTTCGGTTAATGCCGATCGCATGGATATAAATTTCAATCGAAGGGTACGCTTCTGCATGATGCAGCAGTTTCAGCAGCATCTCATTGAACGGGACGGAGTTCAGGCCGCCTCCCGGGTATACGATGATATCCGTATGGCGCAGGCGTAAGCGGTTTAAGAAAGATAATCTGCAAAATACGTTCGCCATGGAGATTTTCACCGGCAGATTATGTTTTTCTGCGGCTGTTTGGATCAGATAACCGCAGCAGTCGGCAATGATCGGATCACCGTAATTGTGTTTGTATGTTCTCTTATAAATGAGAATATTCTTTTTTTTCACAGGTTGTTCTCCCAAGACAATAGTTTTATACAGTATAGTGCCATAGTTGGCAGGGGTTGTCAACGTTTATCCGCTATGTTTTCGCCGGTTTTAAAGAACCATTGGAATGAGGTGGACGATTGCTGCCGGGTATGATATAACATTTAAATAAGAAGTCGGTATTTTAGCGGTGGGAGTTATGTTCAAAGCTTCCTTAAAAAGTACCGGAGTAAACACAGGTTGTGATATCAATGGAACAGGAGAAATGATGAAAAAGAGGAACAATTATTTTAAATTGGGATATTGGATATTTTTATATGCAGTTTTTTTAGCGGGCTGTTCAAAAGAACATGGCCCAGAAGAAAAGATTGCTGTGGGAGCTGTAACAGAAGGAATGGAGGAAGAGAACACGCAGCAGCGGGAAATAGAATCGGATAATGTTTCTCCGGAGGAAAATACGAAAGATACAAAAGATGATACCGAAGGCATGATAGCGGAGCCGGAGATCACCCATGCAGACTGGTCAGACTATTTTAACGGACGGAACGGAACGGCGGTTCTATATGATGCTTCCAACAGGCGTTATACAATCTATAATGATGAGCTTGCCGAGACCAGGCGATCTCCCTGTTCCACCTTTAAGATTATTTCTTCCCTGACAGCGCTGGAACATGGAATCCTTGAGCCGGAGGATTCTGTCAGAACATGGAGCGGCGAAGTATTTTGGAACGAGGAATGGAATAGGGATATCGATTTCAAAGAAGCATTCCGTACTTCCTGCGTGTGGTATTACAGACAGCTCATAGACGATATTGGGCAGGACAGGATGCAGGCGGAACTGGAAAAGCTTTCGTATGGCAATTGTGATAGTTCTGATTGGGAGGGGCGGTTGAATACAAACAATAACAACCGGGCTTTGACCGGATTTTGGCTTGAATCGTCTTTGATGATTTCCCCGAAAGAACAGGCGGAAGTAATGGAACGCATCTTTGGTGAAAATTCGGAATATTCAGAAGAAACACGAAGTGAATTAAAACAGGTCATGCTGGTAAGGGAGCAGGAGCGGACAGACTTTTCAGTCTATGGGAAAACGGGGATGGGTAAAACAGACGGCATGGTTGTTGATGCATGGTTTACCGGATTTGCAGAAACCGCAGAGGGAAATCTATATTTTTGTGTGCGTCTCGGAAGAACAGACGGCAGGGACGTATCCAGTGCATTGGCAAAGGAAATTGCGATTCAAATTGTATCAGACTATCCGTTTGTGTAGATCAACTAATGAAAGCACAGGATACGTGAACCGCATGTCCTGTGCCGTGAGAAGAAGGCGGTTAGGCACCGCCTCCTGTCAATCTCCGATATGCTATGTATAAGGCAGCTCTACATTACATGATCAGATAGAAAAAAGTTTTGCCATCAAGTAAACAAGAATAAAAGATATCGCTGCACTTCCAAGCATATACATTACAGTTTGATAGGGACGTTTTCCGATTTCCTGCTGTTCTTCCATTTCATCTAATCTTTGTCCTTCTGTAAAGGCAACAATTTCTTTATAGGTTGAAATATGATTTTCTTTTTTGACTTTATCTGCTTTACATGCAAAATATACTGCGATTGCGTACACCGCACTCCACGGGATCAGTCCATACCATTCCATGAACGCTATAAACGGAACAAATGTAATAACTGTTAGAATCAAAAATACAGCATAAATACCTCCATATTTATTGAGTTTTGTAATTTCTGTTTCCTTGATTTCTTCTTTCATAGTTTCAACATCTCCTTTCATTAACTGGTCAAGAGATACGTTGAATACAGAACTTAGCAGTAATACGCTATGAATATCCGGATAGTTTTTTCCCGTTTCCCAATTAGAGACTGTCTGTCTGCTCACATAGACTTTTTCTGCCAGTTCTTCTTGGGAAATCCCCATATTACTGCGGTATTTTTTTATTTGTGCGCCAACTTCCAACTTTCTTCCTCCTTCCGTTGTTTGTCGATTGATATGTATCCTTGAACCATCGGGATTTTATCATTCAACAAACCAGGTTTCTACCAAAAAGATTTGACTTTTAGACAAAATCCCTATGTCAAATCCTTTTGACACGGGGATTGATCTATGTGAATTATAATCCTGCAGATTTTTTACAGAAAATAAGCAAATGAGAGAATTTCAATTTTAGAAACTGGAAAACTTTAAGAAATGAGAAGAAAATCATGTCAGAGCATCCATTGAAGATCAGGCAGATCACAGGATTACGTATAAGTCTTAATGATTTCTTCGGCAATGGTTTGTTTAGTAATACAGCGATCCATTGCCTGTTTTGCGATATAGCGGTGAGCATCGGGTTCATTCATATTTAATTCACGGATTAAAATCCATTTTGCCTGGTTGACAAGACGGATTTCTGCCATTTTTTCTTGGATAGACAGGGTTTTCTTTTCAAATTGCCGCAATCGCTCTCTGGCGCTTTCCATCCAGTTCAGGGCATGTAGTATGGTTGACTTTGATGTTGGTTTTGGCAGTGTAAACACACCGTATGCAACAACCTGATCGTGAATACCGTCATATATATCGTTTTTTACCAAAAGCAGCACAGCGGATTGCTGATTGGTACAGGTGTCAATTGCAAAACGAGTACCGATATCATCCGGCAAAGGCGCGTTGATGATGACAAAATCAAAAGGTTGTTCGGCGAGTATCCGTTTGGCGGCGCTGACGCTGGCAGCAGTTTGAATCGGGAAATATCTTGTTTCGGGGAGCAGGTCGGTAAAGGCAGAGGTGAAGTGATCTGCTGCAGACACAATGAGTATACTGTAAATCCGTTCTTTGAAACTCATTTTGCACCTCCTTTTTCTTTGGCTTACATTATCTATTACAATAGATGTCTAATATAGCATCCGGTATGTGTTTTTTGATAAAATCGCTGCCTGCAGCTGCTGCACGGGCAGATTTCAGACTGCCGGGCAGCTGTTTAAAATTGGCAAGGACAGCTGCATCTGCTTTATACAGATTGATATCCGCAGGGGACGGCAGCTTTAGTTTATTCTCGATTCCATCGAGAACGGCATAGATTATCAGGGCAAATATCAGGTAAGTATTTGCAGCCGGATCAGGAGAACGAAGTTCAATACGACGGTATTCACCGACAGCGGCAGGGATTCTTACAAGCTGTGAACGGTTCTCTCTGGACCAGGAAATATATTTTGGCGCTTTGCTGCTGCCAAAACGATGATAAGAACTTTCGGTTGAATTTAAAAATACCGTCATATCAGCAATTTTATCCAATATCCCTGCGATCAAGTAATTCATATTGTCTGCATCGTACTTTGATTTGACGGATATATTGATATGGAAGCCGTTTCCGGGCTCGTTTTCCAGTGGCTTTGGGCTGAAATCAGCGTATAGGCCATTCTGCCGGGCGATTGTCTTTACAACCGTTTGAAACGTCATGGCGTTGTCTGCAGCGGTCAGCGGATCAGAATAGCGAAGATCGATTTCGTTTTGTCCCGGTCCTTCCTCGTGATGTGAGCTTTCCGGCTGGATTTCCATCTGCTCCAGAGTCAGGCATACTTCGCGGCGGATATTTTCGCCTTTGTCTTCCGGGGCGATATCCATATAAGAGGCATGATCGTAAGGTTCCCTGGTTGGATTTCCATTGTCATCCAGCTTGAACAGGTAAAACTCCTGCTCTGCGCCAAAGAAAAACTGATATCCGGAAATATTCGCTTTTTCAATCGCATTTTTTAAAATAGAACGCGTATCACATTCAAATATGTTTCCATTCGGATAAGTAATGCTGCAGAACATTCTTACGACACGTCCATGCTCTGGTCTCCACGGCAAAGGAACCAGCGTGTCTGGCTCAGGGTGCAGAAACAGATCGGAATAGTTTTCATCGCCGAAACCGGAGATAGCGGATGCGTCAATGGCAATGCCGTATTCAAAAGCGCGGGAAAGTTCCTGCGGCATAATGGATATGTTTTTCTGTTTGCCGAATACGTCGCAAAAGGCGAGGCGGATGAATTTCACATCTTCTTCATACACATATTGGATGACCTCTTCTTTTGAATATTTCATAAGCCTACCTACTTTCTTTTCATTTGCAGCATCCATGGTTTGCATATTATATCATATCTCCCCAAAATTGTTTATGCTTTTTGCAGAACATGCATTTCATGTTTTTGTGCGGTCATCAGATGGATCAGACGTTTGCGCTCATTACAGGAGACGTATTGTTGCGGATGCCTTCATTATAAATTAAAAAGCAAAAGCATCTGTTTTCAAGGCAGGTGATTCCTGCCTGAAAATGAACACCTTTGCTCATCTTCTATATATACAGCAGATGATGTGTTTTGTCAATCTTTTTTGGGATGATAGAAGAAATAAAAAAGATTGACAAATGATATGGATAGGTGTATGATCCAACACGTAAAGGCAAGGGAGTCTTTTGCGGCGCAGGGAAAAGCGCCATGAAAGATATCCTTGCTTTTTTTTTCAAATTAGAAGGAGTGAGATTAGGGAGGGACATTCCTATGTGTTCTATTATGAGTTATTGCAGCCGTAGCGCTGATTTTGATGTTTTTTTGAAAGGCTTTCACAGGACCATATCAAGAGGACCGGATGACAGCCGGATTGTGGAAACCAAAGACGGACTGCTTGGATTTCATAGATTATCGATTATGGGTCTGGCTCCGTCGGGGATGCAGCCATTTAGGCTGGGTGAGTGCTATGTGGTCTGCAATGGAGAAATTTATGGGTTTAAGAAGCTGAAAGAAGAACTGTCAGAGAAATATACATTTAAAAGTGAATCGGATTGTGAGATTCTTTTACCGTTGTATCAGGAATATGGAACAGATATGTTTGCCATGCTGGATGCGGAGTTTGCCTGTATTATCTATGACGGAGACGCAGGAGAATTTATTGCGGCAAGAGATCCGATCGGTATCCGGCCGTTGTATTATGGATATGACAAAGAAGGAGCCGTTATATTTGCCAGCGAGGCGAAAAATCTGGTGGGGCTTACGGATAGGATTATGCCGTTTCCGCCGGGACACTATTATAAAAGCGGTCAGTTGATCCGTTACTGCGACATTGCTAAATCGGATCGTATTTGCCGCGATAATTTGGAGGCCGTATGCAAAAATATTCATGATAAACTCACAGCCGGAGTAGAGAAACGTCTTGCAGCTGACGCAAAGGTGGGGTTTTTGCTTTCCGGAGGACTGGATTCTTCTCTGGTATGCGCGATTGCGGCAAAGAAAAGCAAAGAACCAATTAGGACCTTTGCAATTGGTATGAGAGAAGACGCCATTGATTTAAAGTATGCAAGACAGGCGGCGGATTATATTGGAAGCGACCATACGGAGGTTTATATGACGCCGGATGAAGTGCTTTCTTCGCTGGAAACAGTCGTTCAGTTACTGGGAACTTACGATATAACGACAATCCGCGCATCTATGGGAATGTATCTGGTGTGCAAGTCGATCCATGAACGGACGGATATCCGTGTTCTGCTGACGGGTGAAATATCGGATGAATTGTTTGGATATAAATATACAGATTTCGCACCGGATGCAATGGCATTCCAGATGGAAGCGCAAAAACGAATCCGGGAACTTCATATGTACGACGTTCTTCGCGCCGACCGTTGTATCTCCGTAAACTCATTGGAAGCAAGAGTACCGTTTGGCGATTTAGATTTTGTAAAATATGTGATGTCCGTAAATCCGGAATTAAAAATCAACACGTATGGGAAAGGAAAATATCTTCTGCGCCGCGCATTTGAAGATGGTGATTATTTACCGGAAGAGATTTTGTGGAGAGAGAAAGCGGCGTTTTCCGATGCGGTTGGACATTCCATGGTAGATTATCTAAAGGAGTATGCAGAGCGTAAATATACAGATGAAGAGTATGAGAGTATGTGTGAAAAATATGCATATGCCAGGCCGTTTACAAAAGAATCCTTACTATACAGAGAGATTTTTGAAACATATTATCCGGGGCAGGCAGAGATGGTCGCCGGCTACTGGATGCCGAACAAGGAATGGGAGGGATGCGACGTGAAAGATCCTTCCGCAAGAGTGCTGTCAAACTATGGAGACAGCGGGAAATAGAATTTTCTGTAGGAAAAATGATAACAGCGGTGGAATTTGAGTAAGGAAGCGGAATAATTATGACAAAATATATATTTGTGACCGGAGGTGTTGTATCGGGTCTTGGAAAAGGGATAACGGCAGCTTCTCTTGGACGGCTTTTAAAGGCGAGAGGATTGAAGGTAGCAGCTCAGAAATTAGATCCATATATTAACGTAGATCCCGGCACCATGAGTCCCTATCAGCATGGCGAAGTGTATGTGACCGAGGATGGGGCTGAAACAGATTTGGATTTGGGGCATTATGAAAGGTTTATAGATGAGGATTTGAATCAGTATTCCAATCTGACCGCAGGAAAGGTCTACTGGAATGTATTGAATAAGGAGCGAAGAGGGGAATACCTTGGTTCTACGGTTCAGGTAATTCCTCATATTACGAATGAAATCAAGGATTTTGTGTATCGTGTGGGGAAAAAGACAGAAGCGGATGTGGTAATTACAGAGATAGGCGGAACCATTGGCGATATGGAATCACAGCCTTTCGTAGAGGCGGTACGCCAGATCTCTCTGGAAGCGGGCAGAGAGAACAGCCTGTTCATTCATGTGACATTAGTTCCGTATCTAAGCGGTTCCGAGGAACATAAATCAAAACCGACGCAGCACTCAGTTAAAGAACTCTGCGGGATGGGCATTCATCCGAATATCATTGTTCTGCGTTCCGACAAGCCGTTAGAAAAATCTATTTTTCAGAAAATTTCTCTATTTTGCAATGTAAAACCGGATTGTGTCATTGAAAACCGAACATTGGAGAACCTTTATGAAGCACCCTTGATGTTGGAGAAGTCAAATTTTTCCTCCGTTGTGTGCAGGGAACTGAATATGAAAGCATCGAAACCGAATTTGACAGATTGGGAAAAGATGGTGGAACGTATCCGTTTACGTTCAGAAGAAGTACATATTGGATTGGTTGGAAAGTACGTAAAACTCCATGACGCATATCTGTCAGTGATGGAGGCGATGAACCATGCAGGATATGAACAAAATACATTCATAAAAATTCACTGGATTGATTCGGAAAATATCACGAAAGAAAATGTAAATGACATATTAAGAGGAATGAATGGGATGATAATTCCAGGCGGATTTGGAAATCGCGGCATAGAAGGGATGATTTTATCGGCGAAATACGCCCGCGAAAACCAGATACCTTACTTTGGAATCTGCCTTGGTATGCAGATTGCAGTCATTGAATTTGCAAGAAATGTATCTGGAATTGCGGATGCACATTCCAGGGAATTTGATGAACAGTGTAATCATAAAGTAATCGATTTTATGCCGGGACAGAGCGAGGCGATTGACAAAGGCGGAACTCTGCGTCTTGGAAGCTATCCTTGCAGGATTAAGCAGGGAACAAAAATGGAAAAATGCTATGGCGCAGAGATGATACATGAGCGTCATCGCCATCGCTATGAATTTAATAATATGTATCGTAAAAAACTGGTCGAAGCCGGACTTGTGATCAGCGGCACATCGCCGGATGACAGTCTGGTCGAAACGGTAGAACTGTGCGAGCATCCTTTTTTTGTAGGCGTGCAGTTTCATCCGGAATTTAAAAGCCGCCCCAATCAGCCGCATCCGCTGTTTAAAGGATTTATTGCGGCCGCTCTGGAGCAGGCAAGAAGCTGCCGCTGTGATTTATGAGCAAAATACTCTGTATTTGGCAGGAGGGAATAAAGTTATGGCGATTCATGAAGAGTGCGGCGTATTCGGAGTGATGGGTACAAAAAAGGAAAATGCTGCAGGCATCGTTTATTATGGGCTATACGCCCTGCAGCACAGAGGACAGGAGAGCTGCGGAATTGTTGTGAATGACGACGGTGCGTTTTCTTCCTATAAAGACCTGGGGCTTGTCAGTGAAGTATTTTCGAAAGATACATTAACTCATTTACCCATGGGAAATATGGCAGTGGGACATGTAAGATACGGAACGACCGGAGGAAATACAAGGAATAACTGTCAGCCTATAGAAGTCAATCACCAGAAAGGAAAAATGGCGCTGGCCCATAATGGAAATCTTACCAATGCATTGGAACTTCGCGATAAGCTGGAATTATCGGGAGCAATTTTCCATACAACCAGTGATACGGAAACAATCGCTTATGTGATTACAAGAGAAAGGCTTGTGTCACCAAGCATTGAGGAAGCGGTCAGCAATACGATGAATTTACTGGAAGGCGCTTATTCGTTGGTGTTGATTTCTTCTACAAAGATGATTGCGGCAAGAGATCCATATGGGTTTCGGCCGCTTTGCTATGGAAAGATGGCGGACGGGGCATATGTGGCTGCATCCGAAAGCTGTGCATTGTCAGCGGTAGGAGCAGAATTTATCCGTGATGTGCTGCCGGGAGAGATTCTGGTGTTTACAAAGAACGGTGTGGAATCAAGGAGAGAACACTGTGAAAAACAGCACAAAAGAACCTGTATTTTTGAATACATTTATTTTGCAAGGCCGGATTCTGTTATAGATGGCATATCCGTACATGAATCACGTATGAAAGCCGGAGAATTACTGGCAGAGAGTTATCCCAAATGCGCGGATATTGTGATTGGTGTTCCCGACAGCGGATTGGATGCTGCATTGGGGTATGCGGGAAAATCCGGAATTCCTTATGGGATTGGGCTGATAAAAAATAAATATATTGGAAGGACATTCATTTCTCCGGGACAAAATGAACGTTTGGATAAGGTCCGAATTAAGCTGAGTCCTGTCAAGAATGTAATTGATGGAAAAAGAGTTGTACTGATTGATGATTCCATTGTCAGAGGAACGACCAGCAAACGTATTGTAAAGCTTTTGCGTGATGCCGGAGCGAAAGAGATCCATATGAGAATTTCTGCGCCTCCATTTTTATATCCCTGTTATTATGGAACGGATATTGATTCGGAAGAAAACCTGATTGCATGCCATCACAGCGTGGACGAGATTGCACGGATGATCGGAGCAGACTCTCTGGGATATTTACCAATTGAGAAACTGAATAAACTAATAGGCAGTAAGGAGTACTGCGCTGCCTGCTTTCAGGGAAACTATCCCACGAAAATCCCGGCAGATTTGCGTAAGGACCGTTTTGAAAGGAAATTGTCTGAACGGGTTTGAGATAAAGAGGTGTATGTACGATGAAAAAATTTGACAGAAAACTGATTTTGTCCGATGGCAGCGAATACTGTGGATATGGTTTTGGTTCCGGGCTTGAAAAAATTACGGAAATTGTATTCAATACTTCTATGGTAGGATATCAGGAAATCCTTTCTGATCCATCCTATACTTATCAGACAGTAGTAATGGCATATCCTTTGATTGGCAATTACGGAATGGCAGAAGATGATTTTGAAACAGATATTCCAAGCATCGGCGGACTGGCAGTACGAGACTACAACGACGAACCATCCAATTTCCGCAGTAAATATACCTTATCGGAAATCATGGAGAAATATAAGATACCAGGTATCTATGGGATTGATACAAGAAAACTGGTACGTTCCATACGTGATCTTGGAAGCCGAAAGGCATTACTCACGGATATTGGCACATCCCTGCAGGACGGACTTCGTAAACTGGATTTATATGATATTCCGGCGGATGCCGTATCGCAGGTAAGCCGGAAGGAAATTCAGCAATACCTTGTGCCTGATGAGAAGTATCATGTGGCCGCTGTTGACTGTGGAATGAAACAGAATATTGTGAGGACTCTGAACCGAAGAGGATGCAGCGTGACAGTCTTTCCGTGGAATACTTCTGTGCGGGAAATAGAAAAGTTGAGACCAGACGGAATCTTTTTATCCAACGGACCAGGAAATCCCGAAGATGTGCAGACGGTCGCAGACCTGGTTAAAGAACTAAAAGGCAAATACCCGATATTTGGCATCTGCCTTGGCCATCAGATGATTTCTCTTGCATATGGAGCCAGGATTTATAAGCTGAAGTTTGGTCACAGGGGAGGAAATCATCCGGTAAAAAATCTGCAGACCGGCAGGATAGAGATTACTTCTCAGAACCACTCCTATGCAGTAGATGGAGAAAGCCTTGCAAATACCCGATTAAAGGTAACGCATATAAATCTGCTGGATCAGACGGTAGAAGGCGCGGCCTGTGAGGAAGACAAGGTGTTCGGTGTGCAGTATCATCCGGAAAGCGCGCCCGGACCACAAGACAGCGGCTATCTGTTTGACCAATTTATAAAATTGATGGAGGGAACAAAAGATGGCGAAAAGAACTGATATAAACAAAATACTTGTCATTGGTTCCGGTCCGATTGTAATTGGCCAGGGGGCAGAATTTGATTATGCAGGTACGCAGGCATGTCTTGCTTTGAAAGAGGAAGGCTACGAGGTTGTGCTGTGCAATTCCAACCCTGCAACCATTATGACGGATCTGACAGTTGCAGATAAAGTATATATGGAACCGCTGACGCTGGAATATGTGGCGAAGATTGTTCGCCATGAACGCCCGGATGCCATTGTGCCGGGGATTGGGGGACAAACAGGGCTGAATCTGGCAATGCAGCTTGAAAAAAAGGGCGTTTTAAAAGAGTGTCAGGTGGAACTTTTGGGAACCTGCAGTGAAAGTATCGAACGGGCAGAAGACAGAGAACAGTTCAAAAATCTTTGTGAAGAGCTGGGAGAGCCGGTGCTGCCATCTGTTATTGCGAATACAATGGATGAAGCAGTAAGGGCGGCGGAGAAAATTGGATATCCGGTGGTGCTGCGCCCTGCATTTACTCTTGGAGGAACCGGCGGAGGCTTTGCGGATGATGAGAAGGAATTTACGGAGCTGATCAAAAACGCCATCGCTTTATCTCCGGTTCATCAGGTCTTGATTGAAAAAAGTATCAAAGGCTTCAAGGAAATCGAATACGAAGTGATCCGCGATGCCAATGATACGGCAATTACGGTCTGCAATATGGAAAATTTAGACCCGGTGGGAATACATACAGGAGATTCTATTGTGGTATGTCCATCCCAGACACTAACCAATAAAGAGTATCAGATGCTGCGGGACAGCGCATTGAAAATCATCCGTGCATTGAAAGTGGAGGGAGGATGCAATGTGCAGTTTGCGCTTGACCCGGATTCTTTTCAGTATTACCTGATAGAGGTAAATCCGCGGGTATCCCGTTCCTCAGCCCTTGCATCGAAAGCAAGCGGGTATCCGATTGCAAGAGTTTCGGCAAAAATCAGCGTGGGGATGACGCTGGATGAGATTATGCTGGTCAATACGCCGGCTTCTTTTGAGCCAGCATTGGATTATGTAGTGACAAAAATGCCGCGTTTTCCATTCGATAAATTTACTGACGCAAACCGAAAGCTTGGTACGCAGATGAAAGCTACCGGAGAAGTTATGAGTGTAGGCAGAACGTTTGAAGAAAGCCTGTTAAAAGCAGTCCGTTCTTTGGAAACGGGTGTAAATCATCTGCACATGAAAAAATTTGAAAAAGAGGACCTTCATGTATGGATGGATGATATTAAAACCGGTACAAATGACAGAATTTTTGCGATTGCACAGCTTTTAAGATCAGGAGTCGGCGTTTCAAAAATTTCCAGCCAAACCGGAATTGACTCTTTTTTCCTTAACAAAATGAAAAAGATTATAGATATGGAAGCAGAACTGAAATCATACGTGAATGACAGGGAAGTTCTGTATCAGGCAAAGAAAGCAGGATTTTCCGATAAGGCTGTCGCATGGCTTTGGAATAAGACCGAAACAGAAGTTTTTGAACTGCGCAGGAAATACGGCATGTTTCCGATTTATAAGATGATCGATACCTGTGCGTCAGAATTTGAAAGCTATGTTCCGTATTTCTATTCCACCTATGAGGAAGAAAATGAATCGGTGATCGAAAACAGAAAGAAGATCGTTGTTCTTGGCTCCGGTCCAATCCGTATCGGTCAGGGTGTGGAGTTTGATTATTCCACGGTACATGCGGTTAAGACGATCAAAGAGGCCGGATATGAGGCAATCATAATCAATAACAATCCGGAAACCGTGTCTACGGACTATACCACGTCGGACAAGCTATATTTTGAACCCTTATGTGCGGAAGATGTTGTAAATGTGATTGAGATGGAAAAGCCGGATGGGACTATCGTATCTTTGGGCGGACAGACTGCGATCAATCTGGCAAAATCATTGGAAGAAAGAGGGGTAAAGCTCATCGGCACAGATTGTGCGGCAATTGAGAAGTCTGAAAACAGAGATGCGTTTGAAAAATTGCTGTCAGAACTTTCCATTCCCCAGCCAAAAGGACGGGCTGTTACAAATATTGAAGAAGGTGTAAAAGCGGCAGAGGAAATCGGCTATCCGGTATTCGTACGTCCAAGTTTCGTGCTTGGCGGAAGAGCCATGCAGATTGTGGCCAAGGAAGAACATCTGCGCCATTATTTAAAAACAGCCGTAGAGATTGATGAAGATAAACCGATACTGATAGATCAATACATCTGTGGCAAGGAAGTGGAAATTGACGCCGTCTGCGATGGGAAGGAGGTATTTGTTCCCGGAATAATGGAACTGGTAGAAAGGACCGGCGTTCATTCCGGCGATTCCATCTGTGTATATCCCACGTTCAGTATATCCGATAAGGTAAAAGAAACAATTCTGGACTATGCGAAGAAATTGGGGATTGGCATCGGCATTGTCGGTCTGTTCAATATTCAGTTTATTGTGGATAAGGAGCAGAATGTATTTGTCATTGAAGTGAATCCGCGTTCTTCGCGGACAGTGCCGTTTTTATCGAAAGCAACCGGATATCCGCTGGCTGATATTGCAACAAAAGTCATTCTTGGAAAGAACCTGAAAGCACAGGGGATTAATGAGATATATCCGAAAGAAAAGCAGCGATGGTACGTAAAAGTACCGACATTCTCTTTTTCCAAATTGAATGGTATGGATACATACCTTTCACCTGAAATGAAATCTACGGGAGAAGCCGTCGGATATGACAGGAAACTTCACAGGGCAATGTATAAAGCTATGATTGCTTCCGGCATTCATGTACAGAATTATGGGACTGTAATCGTAACACTTGCAGATGAGGATAAAGAGGAAGCCCTTCCTTTGGTCAGCCGTTTCTATGATATGGGTTTTAATATAGAAGCAACCTCTCTCACGGGAGAATATTTGAAACAGCATGGAATCCGTACCCGCATACTGGGTAAACCATCGGAAGGCAGCGCTGAAATCCTGAATGCAATACGTGCCGGATATGTCAGTTATGTCATCAATACCCGCGCAATTCTTTCCGGTATTCATTATGAAGACGGCGCGGCAATCCGAAGTGCGGCAACACAGAATAATATTACCATGCTTACATCACTGGATACAGTACGGGTGCTTTTAGATGTACTGGAGGAAGTGACTATTGGTGTGTCCACAATAGATGATTATTCTTAAAATACATGAAAAACCGCCGTATCGTGGGCGGCGGTGAAAGCCAGGAAACAATGCGGGCGGCTTCATCTGCAAAAAGAACAGGAAAAGCGGTAATAAGAATTTTCCGGCCTCGTATTGGATAAAACCATTCCGGCAGCACAGACAACACCGCACTCTGCATGGCAAATAAAACGCCCCTGCCGCCATATACAAAGAAAGATAAACAAGCAGTATGTAATGCAAAATGCACGGTCAGAACACTGATCTGGGGCGATTTTGCCAGGGAGCGGATAGAGGGAAGCCTATTTTTGTCTGAGACACAAAAAGAAAAGCATTGAAAAATCCAATGTTTTCAATGCTTTCCAACGTCCCCGAGACGACTTGAACGTCCGACCTATCGCTTAGGAGGCGATCGCTCTATCCAACTGAGCTACGAGGACTTATATGAAAAACCTGCAGATATGCAGGAATTTCAGCTATGAAGTTGTTGATTATACAGAGTCAGGAAAATTTATAAATCCCTGGAGCCAGATGGTTCCTTTGAATCTTCTCCCCACTTTGGGCTCTCCCAACATATCTATTATATTGATTGCGACGTCAAATGTCAATTCATTACAGCAAATTTTTAATAAAAAAATTTCCTCTCCCGTAAATCTGTTCCGAACTCTGGTACATTCCATAATTTCACCCAGCACAGAATAATGGTCGCACTCTACTCCATAGGGCATAAAATAGGTGTCTACGATGCTGAACACATCCTCCTTCTGGATCTTCCTGGATATGGTACTGTACATATCCATATCCTCCATGGTCAGCATCTCAATGGCGTCTTCATCCCCTTTTCGTGCTGCGGCAATCAGATTGGTACGATTCACAGAATCCTGTATAATCCGCTGTTTCTGTTCTTCATCTTTCTCAATAGGCAAAAGTACACTGCCCTGAACGGAAAGTGCAGACATTGTCAGAGTGGTTCCCCGAACAGGCAATTCACCGCAGAAATGCGCTTTCACATAAGGTATTCTGTTTTGCAGATAAAAGATCAGGGAAATCCCCACCTTAATATCATCGCATACACCCGCGTAAGACTCCCTGGAGGCATGACGTTCCACGGAGATATCCTCCGTGCTGGTGATTCCCCTGCCCCTTAAGTAAGGGTAATAATATTCATATGTGAATTTATCCTCTTCGTCAAATTCTCCACAGACCGTAATGCCCATGTTTTCGGCAAAGCCCTTGCTGAATTCGCCCAGCATCACATCCTCATCATTGATGGTATACGCCCGCTGGTCCGCCGTCAGGATTACATCTTTCAGCAATTCTTTTAACTTATTCCGATCAGTGTATTCACTGAAGCCAATGGCCCTCATGAATCTGTGCAAAGGTCTCACCTTCTTTCCTAATCTGTTAAAATCAAAAACAATTATTTCTGAGTGGGACAGATCAACTCTTTACCACCCATATACATGCGCAGTGCCTGGGGAATCTTTATGCTGCCGTCAGCCTGTACATTATTCTCCAGGAAAGCAATCAAACCCCTGGGGGTAGCCAGAACTGTGTTGTTCAGAGTATGCACATAATAATTGCCATTTACCCCTTTGGCACGAATACCAAGCCGCCTTGCCTGGGCATCTCCTAATGTAGAACAGGAACCCACTTCAAAATATTTCTTCTGTCTGGGACTCCAGGCCTCCACATCACAGGACTTTACTTTCAGATCCGCCAGATCTCCGCTGCAGCATTCCAATGTACGCACAGGAATATCCAGACTCCGGAAAAATTCTACCGTGTACTGCCACATTTTGTTATACCAATCCATGGAATCTTCAGGCTCACAGAGTACCACCATCTCCTGCTTTTCAAATTGATGCACCCGGTATATACCCCTTTCCTCAATACCATGAGAACCTACTTCCTTTCGGAAGCAGGGGGAGTAAGAAGTCATCGTTATGGGAAGATCTTCCTTCTGCACCATCTCTCCCTTGAATTTACCGATCATGGAATGTTCGGAAGTACCGATCAGATACAAGTCTTCATTTTCAATCTTATACATCATGGCTTCCATCTCAGCAAAACTCATGACTCCGTTGACCACATTGCTGCGGATCATAAAAGGAGGGATGCAATAGGTGAATCCTTTGTCAATCATAAAATCCCGGGCATAGCTGATCATTGCGGAATGAATACGGGCTGCGTCACCCATCAGGTAATAAAACCCGTTTCCGCTGGTACGGCCTGCAGACTCCTTATCCAGGCCGCTGATGCTCATGAGTATGTCTGCATGATAAGGCACTTCGAAATCAGGTACCACAGGATCACCATATTTCTGAATCTCCACATTCTCGCTGTCGTCTTTGCCCACCGGCACGGAAGGATCAATGATATTTGGTATCACCATCATGATTTTGGTGACCTTTTCCTGCAGTTCTGCCTTCAATGTCTCCAGTTCTTCCAGACGTTTTGCGTCTGCTGCCACTTCGGCCTTCTTGGCTTCCGCCTCTTCCTTTTTTCCCTGGGCCATAAGCGCGCCTATTTCCTTGGAAATCTTATTGCGTCTTGCCCGCAGGTCATCACCTTCCTGCTGGGCTTTTCTGTTCTCCGCGTCCAGCCCAATCACCTCATCCACCAGAGGCAATTTTTCCTCCTGGAACTTCTTGCGGATATTCTCTTTCACAACTTCGGGATTCTCTCTCAAAAACTTAATGTCGATCATATTATATTTATCTCCTTTCGATCAGGAACCGGTGAACCGGCATAACCTGTATTATCCCACTACTTTTTCTATGAAAAGATTTTTAACCTTTACCAGATCCTTAATAACCTCTCTTTTTATATTACTGCCGTCTTTGTCCCGGATAATGCGCAGTATGGGCCGGTCTTGGAAATCCCTGTTCTGCCCCACCACCACTCCGATTTCCCCTTCGCTGGTCAGCACATGGGTTCCCACCGGATACACTGCCGTAAAATTCAGAAAAACGTCCACCACTTTTGCGTCAAATTTTATACCTTTGTATATTTTCAGATATTCGACGGCTTCATGTACTTTGATCCGTTTACAGCCAATACCGCAGATCATTTCATCAAAAGCATCACATACACTGACAATTCTGCATTCCTGAGAAGTATTTCTGGATTTAAGCGGATATCCTGATCCATTTAATCTCTCGTGATGTAATAAAATAATATCCTTACTGGCTTCTGTAAGCCAGTCTTCTTCTTTCACTGCGGTATATCCATAGATTGGATGTTTCTTAAATTCAGATATTTCATGGGCAGGCAATTCCTCCAGTTCCCGATCAGAATAATCAAAGGTCTGATACCGCAATCCGATATCATGGAGCAGACAAGCCACACCAATATCATGAACAGATTTGGAAGATAGTCCCAACTTTATAGCAGTCAGAATAGCCATGGAACAAATACTTATGGAATGCTCGTATATATCTGCATTTCTCTGCTTAATATCATATACTTTTTCAACCACCCGACTTTCTTCTAAAATATTGCTGATGATATTGTCGGCAGTTTTGCTAAGTTCTTCCAGATCTTCATTATGTTTATAAGTATGTTTCTCAAGAATATCCCTGACTTTTTCCTTGACTGAGCATTCGATATCCATCTTAAGGATCAGGCTTTCCTGTCCTTCTTCTTCCTCATGGATACATACTTCCCTGATTCCCAGATCCTTCAGTTTTTCTATATAATCCTGGCGGATAACGGCGCCTTCCGGCAATATAACTTGATAGTCCCAGGTCGTCAGCACTCTGGCCAATACTTCGTTTCCAACCAATTCCTCAATTTTTCTGACAATCATTTTTCCCTATGCCTCTGCGCTTGTTACTTTTCGTCGCCCATGGCTATGGCTAAAGCCTTTTCCTCTTCCTTTCCCAGGGTGATGGAACACTCCCCGGCAATCACTTCCTTGGTGTAGGAATAACAACCGTCCGTACTGTGAACGGAATTGATAATAAACCCGTCGTTATTCTCATTGAGCAGAGCCAGGCTGAAACTCAGCTGTCCGCCCATCTGTCGGAAGGCATCATATTTTACCAGTCCCATTTTCTGATAAGCTGTTTCCATTCGTTTATATAAAGTATGAATATCCTTTTTATTCTTATCGCAATTAATCTTAAGAAATTTATTATCTTCAAAAAGCGCAATAATATCCTGTTCCAGGCTGACGCCGTCTTTACCGAGCACAAATCTGTCCAGGCGCTTTTTCAGCTTTTGGGTTTTCACCAGTAAACAGATTGTCAGGATCAATAAGATCACCAACAAAACCGCCATCCCCAAAAAAAGATATCCTATATCTATATTGCCCAAGCCAATGGTATTTAATAAATTGCTGTATCCTGTGTTATTCATATTTTCCTCATTCAACTCTGTCTGCCAATCATCTCCAGAATCCGGTCCAGGTCTTCATGGCTGTAGAACTCAATCTCAATCTTACCTGCTCCTTCTCCCTTGGAAGTTACTGCCACTTTGGTACTCAGTTTCTGCTTTAGTCTTTCTTCAATATCCAGATAAATCGCCTGCAATGCCTTGTCATCCAGCTTCTTGGCCTTGGCAGGTTTATGCAGATTCTTTACCAGTTTTTCAATCTCCCTGACACTGAGTTTTTCATCAAAGATTTTCTGAGCAAGAGCATATTGCTCCTCCTCGTCCTCCACAGCCAGCAGCGCTCTGGCATGACCTGTACTGATCATATCATCTATAACCATCTGCTGTACTTTGTCTCCCAGTTTCAGCAAACGGATGGAATTAGTCACTGCCGCCCGGCTCTTGGAGACTCTCTCCGCCACTTCATCCTGCTTTAAATTAAATTCTTCCAGCAGACGCTTATAAGCCTGGGCCTCTTCAATGGGATTTAAATCCTCTCTCTGGATATTCTCGATCAGGGCGATTTCCACTATCTCCTGATCGGTATAGTTTTTGATTATTACAGGTACTTCCTTCAAACCTGCAAGTCTGGCAGCCCGCCATCTCCGTTCTCCGGCTATGATTTCATAATGGTCGTTCCTGTCCTGGACCAGAATAGGCTGCAGCAGACCAAATTGCCTGATAGAATCCGCTAACTCCTGAAGCGCATCCTCATCAAAGAATTTACGAGGCTGTTTTCTGTTTGGTTCCACTTTGGTAATCGCTACAGAAGTCTCTGCGGAATTCTCTTTTACTTCTGCTCTCTGCTTTTTCTCTTTTGTTTCTCCTATTATGTCCGGAATCATCTTGTCCAGACCTTTACCCAAACCTCTGGCAGCCATAGCCTCATTCCTTCCTTCCCTGTTATGCTATACGCATTTAATTATTATTCTGCATTTTTACAAATCAATTCTTCCGCCAGATCCATATATGCCTCTGCACCCGCAGACTTAGGGTCATAAACGGTAATTGGCTCTCCATAGCTGGGAGCTTCCGCCAAACGGATATTTCTGGGAATCAATGTCTGAAATATGTATTGTGTCAGGTTGCTCTTCACATTTTCCACCACCTGGTTAGACAGATTGGTGCGGGAATCATACATGGTAAAAATCACACCTTCCATTTCCAGATCCGGGTTCAATCTCTCCTTTACCAGATTCACGGTGTGAATTAACTGGCTGAGACCTTCCAAAGCATAATACTCACATTGAATGGGTACCAGAACGGAATCTGCGGTAGTCATGGAATTGATGGTGAGCATATTCAGGGACGGAGGACAATCAATGATAATAAAATCGAATTTATCCTCTATGAAATCCACTGCATTCTTTAATATAAACTCTTTGCGATCCACGCCGATCAGTTCAATCTCTGCGGCTGCCAGATTAACATTGGAAGGTATGACAGATACACCGGGTATGACATCGGATATTATACAGTCATTGATTGTACATTCTTCCAGTATTAATTCATAAATGGTGTCATCCAGGTTATTTTTGTCAATACCGAATCCACTGGTGGTATTGCCCTGGGGATCCGTGTCAATTACCAGAACTTTCTTTCCTTTTACCGCCAGAGCGGCTGACAGGTTGATTGACGTGGTGGTCTTTCCCACACCGCCTTTTTGGTTTGCGACTGCAATAATTCTACCCATAGATTCGTATTACCTTTCTCATTTACGTAACTTTTTGTAATGCCTTTTCATTATATCACTTATGGGAATAGATAGCTATAGGAATTTTCATGTTTTTTATAAGTATAAGGACAGGAATATTGAGGAAATTTGCAAGGGGTAACAGTCTGTAAGATAATTAATTCTCTCCTGTAGCGGCAATCAATGTTTTACCATTACATCTATATTTACTATGTATTTTTACAGGTCTATTCTGCTATATATCTCTGCAATGCTTTACTGAATATAAGACATTTTCATAATATCAAATTTTGGAGACCGCTGAAACAACTATGGAACAGCTGGAGTCCATATTGAACATCTGGCATTCCATATGTAATCTCTGTCATTTGATTAGCACAAACAGAAAGACATCTATCTATCTTTTCCTTCCATGTATCATTTTACAACATGTTACTATTAAACAATTTCCTATGTTTCATTCCTATTACAAAAATCTCTTTATTTCTGTCCCAAGATATATTTTATTATACGACTGAATAATTTTGTAAGCTATTCCATATTTTAAAAATACTTTGAACAAACATCTAAGTAATATACTACCAATATGTGCCTCCGGTAAAGGAAAATGTTTTTCAAAGAGCCCTGTAACTTTTAACAGTCCATGTTTCACACCTAAATATTAGTATGTTTCACATTTTCATTACAAAATCTAGTGTCAAAATGTTTCACGTGAAACATTATCTTGTGTTTTACATGCTTCATACCTATATAGAAAAGGAATGTTTCACGTGAAACATTCCCAAAATTACATAAATCAATACAACTTAATTAAATCATTCTTAATAGCAAATACTGCTGCCTGAGTTCTATCACTCACATCAATCTTCTTAAATATATTGGATATATGATTTTTTACAGTCCTCTCACTGATCTTAAGTTCATTGGCAATTTCCTTATTGAGTTTTCCATTTGCCACCTCAATTAATACTTCCAATTCCCTTTTAGTAAGTTCATCAATTTTATCCTTATCCCTGTCTCTGGATACCATCCTACTATTCAAGACAGGAATTAAATTAGGCTGAATATAAGTCTGTCCGGAAAAAACAGTATGTATTGCCTTTTTTAATTCTACAAACTCAGACTCTTTTAAAATATATCCATCTACACCTAAATCCATAGCCTTTAACAAATATTCAATTTCATTGTGTACAGTAAGAACTAATACCTTCACATCCAAATGATTATTTCGAATTTCTCTTAAAACTTCTATACCGTTCTTAACAGGCATATTGATATCTAGCAGCAATACCTGGGGCCTTACTTTATAAATCATTTCCAGGCACTGCTCTCCGTTACTTACTTCTCCAACTATTTCAACTGAATTATCACATTCCAGTAATTGTCTGATGCCTTCTCTCATCAAGATATGGTCATCAGCCAACATAACCCTTATGCTCATAACTATACCTCCTTGTCTTATCCTGAATTACTTAAGTGGAATTACGATAGATATTTTTGTTCCCAAGTTAATTTCAGAAGTTATATGGATTTCTCCTCCTAATAACATAACTCTCTCTTTTACTACCGATAAACCAAAATGCTTTTGACCATCCTGTTGGCCATCCACAAATCCTTTTCCATTGTCCTCTATTTTGATATAACAGACTTTATTCTCTGAATAGCACTTAAAAAATATTTCATTTCCACCAGAGTGATTAATTGCATTTGAAATACATTCTTGAATAATCCGATATATATTCGCCATGATAATGTAATATGTAGTATCTACATTGCCTATCTCTGCATGGATCTGAAAGGCATGATCTTTATTTGCATATTGGATATATCGTTGAATGGTTTCCTCAATTCCCAAATCATCAAAGGACATAGGCCGAAGATCAAATATGGTATTTCTGATCTCCTCAATAACCATTTTGATATTCTGCTTCACCTCAGCCAATTCCAATTTAGACTTTACTATATCTTTATCCATATAGATACCGGCCAAGTCTACCTGATGAATCACATGGGCAAGGGTCTGCAAAGAAGTGTCATGTAATTCCATGGCAATACGCTGACGTTCTTCCTCTTGTATATTTAAAATACTGAGGTTATTTATAGAATATATAGAATTAATATTATTATCTGAATTATTAATATATGATCTACCATTTTCTTTCATAACATGCACCATTCAAAATATCGTATTTCTATCATATACTATTTTCGAAACGAAGAAAAGAGTTTTTATACAAATTTAAGTTTTATTTTATAGGCTGCTTTGTCGGCATTCCTGCCTTACGAGGATACTTCTTGGAAGTAGGCTGTACCTTTTCCACGCAGATCAGACTGCGGAAAATATCACTGTCCGGCAAGGTAAATTCTTCCGTTTTTATTATTTTTCCTCCCAGCAGAAAAATTGCATTTTTTGATATCTCCAGTTCTTCACTGACTTTTTCCGATTTATAAGAGACAAAGCATCCACCCAATTTCACAAAGGGCAAACAGTACTCGGACAGGCTTGCCAAATGGGCCACAGCCCGGGACACACATAGATCAAACTGTTCCCTGATCTGACCCGGCCTGGCGTAATCCTCCGCCCGGCCATGCAGAGTGTGTACGCCGTCCAAACCCAATTCGGCAATTACCGCATCCAAAAATTGAAGCCGCTTATTGAGACTGTCAAGAAGAGTTATTTCCATCCAGGGAAAGGCTATTTTAAGAGCCAGTCCCGGGAATCCCGCGCCAGTACCCACATCTATTACCCTGCATTCCCTGGAAGTGTCAAATATTCTGGTGAGGGAAAGGCTGTCAATAAAATGCTTTTTCATTACTTCTTCATATTCCGTTATGCCGGTGAGATTCATAAAGCCATTCCATTCCACCAGCATTTCATAATACCGGATAAACTGATTCATCTGCAGATCTGTCAACTGCACTTGTATTTCCTGTAAATCCTTTCTGAATTGACCTGTATCATATATACTCATATAATCCTCCAGATAAAATATCTCCCCATATATCTTACAAAGGCAATACTATTTTTTCTGATTTTCATGTTCCAAATAAATCAGCAGCACCGATATATCCGCCGGAGAAACCCCCGAAATCCGGGAAGCCTGTCCTAAAGATATGGGCCGGTATTCCTTCAGTTTCTGTCTGGCTTCCAACCTTAAAGAAGAGACATGATCATAGTTCAGATCCGGGGGAATTTTCTTTTTTTCCATCTTTTTATACTGTTCCACCTGCCGCATCTGTCGCTGGATATATCCCTCATATTTGATCTCAATCTCCACCTGCTGGGTCACATCCTTCGGAAGAGCTTTTCTTTCCGGGTCAATTTCCGACAAAATCTGATAGTCCAATTCCGGCCTGCAGATCAATTCTGCCAAAGAAGCCGCCGTTTTTAAGGAACTGCTGCCATGAGACTGAAGGAAATCCTGCATTTTCTGATTTGCACCTATAATACTGGATTTTAAGCGGCATATCTCCTGTTGAATCATTTTTTCTTTCTCCAACAATCGCAGATATTGTTCCTCAGACACCAGACCCACTTTATATCCTTTCTTGCCAAGGCGCAGATCCGCGTTATCCTGACGAAGCAACAGTCTGTATTCCGCCCGGGAAGTCATCATCCGATAAGGTTCCCGATTATCCTTTGTCACCAAATCGTCTATCAGCACGCCGATATAACTCTCAGACCGATCCAAAAGCAAAGGTTCCCTGCCCAACAGAGACATGGCAGCATTGATTCCCGCCACCAGGCCCTGGGCTGCTGCCTCCTCGTATCCGCTGCTCCCATTAAACTGACCGCCGCTGAACAAACCTTCCACTTCCTTAAACTCCAAAGTGGGATACAATTGTCTGGCACTGATGCAATCATATTCAATGGCATAAGCATTCCTCACAATCTTACATTGTTCCAGGCCGGGAACGGTGCGGTACATGGCAAGCTGTACATCCTCAGGCAGAGAAGAAGACATGCCACCCACATATACTTCGTTGGTATGAAGTCCTTCCGGTTCTATAAACACCTGATGCCTGCTCTTGTCCGCAAACTTAACCACCTTATCCTCAATGGAAGGACAATACCTGGGACCTGTTCCCTGGATAATACCGGCATAAATGGGGGATCTGTCCAGATTCTCCCGGATAATCTCATGGGTCTGTTCATTGGTATAGGTGAGCCAACAGGAGACTTGAGGTTTTTGCACCGATTCCGGGTCTGTGGAAAAAGAAAAAGGTACCACCATCGGATCTCCCAACTGTTCCTCCATCTTGGAATAATCTATACTTCTTCCGTCCATCCTGGCAGGAGTCCCTGTCTTAAAACGACGCATTTCTATGCCCATCTCTTTCAGGGAATCCGTCAGGTAATTGGCGGCCTGCAGCCCATTAGGTCCTGTGTAAGTGATGGATTCCCCGCAAAGACATCTGGCTTTCAAATAGGTACCCGTACAAAGAATCACGGCCCCGCATTCATAGACGGCTCCTGTAAAAGTCTTTACTCCTGTCACCCTCTTTTTATCTGACTCCCGGCTCCAGAGAAGTTCACAGACTTCCGCCTGTTTGATGGTAAGATGCTCCTGATTCTCCAACACATGTCTCATTTCTCTGGTATATTCCGCCTTGTCTGCCTGAGCCCGCAAAGAATGAACGGCAGGACCCTTGGAAACATTCAGCATTTTAGACTGTATAAATGTCCTGTCAATAACTTTCCCCATCTCACCGCCCAGAGCATCCACTTCCCGTACCAGATGTCCTTTGGAAGAACCACCTATATTGGGATTACAGGGCATTAATGCAATACTGTCCACACTGACCGTAAAAATCACTGTTTCCAGACCAAGCCTGGCACAGGCCAGGGCCGCCTCACAGCCTGCATGTCCCGCGCCCACCACACAAACATCCACTTTTTCTCTGATACCCAATCCCATACTCATACTCACGCCTCATCCTGTAAATCCAACTGTAAACTTATTTCCCCATACAAAATTTGGAGAAAATCTCCTGTACCAGATCCTCTCCCACTTCCTCTCCCACAATAGAACCAAGCGCCGTATATGCTCCCATCAAATCTATGGAATAAAAATCTTCCGGCATACGGGCCTCCAGGCCCTGGCGTACCAAAAGCAGACTTTTCCCTGCTTCCTCCAAAGCCTCCTTATGCCGCAGATTGGTGATCACGGCTTCCCTGTTCCCTTTCAATTCTCCGTCAAAAAAGAGTTTTTCAATCTCTTTTCCCAGCAAATCCAAACCGGCGCCACTGCTGGCGGAAATCCTCACAATGGGAATATCTGCTCTTTCCGGAAAAAAAGCATGTATCTGATCCTCTGACACTATAGTGTTCAAATCCGTTTTATTAATTACCACAATCACATGTTTCTGCCCAATAAAGGAAATAATCTCTTTCTCCCGTTCATCCGGCAGTTCACTGCCGTCTATCACAAATAAAATCAAGTCCGCCTTTTGGGCATATTCCCTGGCCCTGTCCACACCGATCCGTTCCACCACATCCTCCGTATGACGGATACCCGCAGTGTCAATCATATGCAAAGTAATGCCCCGGAGGCTGATGGTCTCCTGCAGAATATCCCTGGTGGTGCCCGGAACCTGGGTTACAATAGCCCGTTCTTCTCCCAATATGGCATTGAGCAGAGAAGATTTTCCCGCATTGGGCCTTCCCAGAATCACTGTTTGGATTCCCTCTCTCATCAATCTGCCATCCTGGGAGGATGCAATCAATTTTTCAATTCTGTCTATAAAAGAAGTACATTTCAGAGACAGCCTCTCCTCATATCCCTCCAGACTGATATGTTCCGGATCATCCAGAGCAGATTCGATAAAGGCTACTTCATAAAGAATCTGCTGCCGCAGATCCCTCACCACCAAAGCCAGTTTCCCCGTAAGCTGCTCTATGGAAGATGATAAAGCCATCTCGCTTTGAGAATGAATCACATCCATCACGGCTTCTGCCTGAGACAGATCCATTCTGCCATTAAGAAATGCCCTCTTGGTAAACTCTCCCGGCTCCGCCAATCTGGCGCCGTTCCTGAGTACCAACTGCAATACTTTCTGTAAAAGCAGTACGCCTCCATGACAGTTGATCTCCACCGTATCCTCTCCGGTATAGCTGTGCGGGGCTTTCATCAATACTGCCAGCACCTCGTCCACAATTCCTTTTTTCCAATCTTCTCCCTCTTTGGTATCCACAATATATCCATGAGATACGGTATGACTGGATTTACCGGACAATTTTCTAAGACCGGCAGAATTATAAAAAATATGATCCACCAGAGAAACGGCTTCCGGACCGGACACCCGGATAATCCCTATTCCCGCTTCAGACAAGGCTGTGGCAATGGCAGCTATCGTATCTGTGCGCATACAAAACCTCCTACCTGAAAAACAACCACGCTACCGCATCCATATGAATATGGAATTCGTATGAAAACGGAAAAGAATACCGAATGTATCGCTACATTCGGTATCCCTGCCTTTTATGAATAGCGCTTTAATGTAACCACCACTCTTCTGAAAGGTTCATCCCCTTCACTGTGGGTTGTCACATATTTGTCATTCTGTAAGGTGGAATGGATAATACGTCTCTCATAAGGATTCATGGGCTCCAAGGATACAGGCCTCTTGTTCCTCTTCACCTTGTAGGCAATGTTCTTGGCAAGGTTCTCAAGAGTTTCCTTTCTTCTCTCCCTGTAGTTCTCCGTATCAACCTTCACCCGGATATATTCTTCCGCGTTCTTATTTACCACCAGGGATACCAGATATTGCAGGGAATCCAGAGTCTGTCCTCTCTTGCCGATCAGCACGCCCATATCATCGCCGCTCAACTCAATGTCCATGGACTTCTCTTCTTCATTGTATTTGGCCTCCACCACCACAATCATATGCATGGCGGCAAACACATCTTTCAGGAAATTCTTAGCATCGTCCTCAAGGGAACATTTTACCCAGGCCTTAATGACCGCAGGCTTCGCACCGATTCCAAGAAATCCTGAAGATCCCTCCTCAATCACTTCATATTCCAGTTTATCACTGGCCACACCAAATTTCTGGCAGGCTTCAATAACGGCATCATTTACTGTCTTGGCAGATATTTCCATATATTCCATTTCTTTTTCCCCCTGCTTCTATTTGTTATTTTTTTCGTTATATTCCTTCACCATATTAGCCTTGGCGGCAATACTGCCCGGTTTTGACTTACTGCTGTACTCCACATTGGGTATCTTTTTATCGGAAACATCTTTGGAGGAAGAAGCGCTTTCCCCGCCGGTATTCATATTGGCCCTGCTGGCTATATTCCTGGTATTCATACTGGCATAAGCGTTCATCATTTCCTGCTGTTTCTGAATTTTCTCAAGTTTCTTGGCACTTTTGACGGAATTCTTTTTAACAATATCCTCAAAACTCATTCTGTCCAGACGCTTATTGATAATAATCATCAATATGGTACGTACCACGGCGCTGGCAATCCAGTACAGACCCAGACCGGAAGGCAATGTAAAACAGAACCACGCAGAAAAAATTGGCATGATCATATTCATCATCTTCATGGAAGATGCCATGCTGTTCTCACTGCCCCTGTTCTCCGGCTGAGGCATCAGCTTCACACTGATCAGCTGCGTCACAGCCGCCAGTACCGGGATTAACACCGCTCCGATCAGCAATCCCCAGGCCTGCATGGGATAAGCGTTGGCGATGATATGCTGAGGAGAATTGGCAATATTCAAACCAAGAAAATTATTATAGATATCCAAAAGCCCCTTGGTTGTGTCATTGCTCAGGATTAACTGCCCCGAATAAGTAAGCTCGGCCAGATTATAGTGTTCCGACACTAATGCCATATCACTGCTGGACAATTTGTTCAGTACATCAATAAGGCTGTTAATGCTGTTTTCCCCCGTATCCAGTATGTTCCTGCCATACATGGACATGGTGTTCTTGATGGTGCTTACTTCCGAACTTTTCAGGAATTCCGCAGCATCCGTGGTCATAATCCGATCTGCCAGGACCCGGAAGGTATTGCCAATTTTACTCACATAGGCAGGAATCGCATAGATCACCCGGTACAGAGCCAGCAGAATGGGCATCTGAATCAAAAGCTGAACACAGCTTCCCGAGGCGGACACGCCATATTTGGCGTAAACAGCCTGGATCTCCTGATTCTGAGCCATCATGGTCTCATTGTCTTTCTTATTCTTATACTTTTCCTGTATGGCCTGAATCTCCGGCTGCATCTTGTTGGACAGCTTGGAAAATTTCTGCTGTTTGATGGTCAAAGGCAGCATGAGCAGATTGACCACCACCGTAAAAAGAATAATGGCAAGTCCGATATTGGGGAGACCAATCAAGTCGATAACTGTGAAAATACCTTCCATGATCATGCCCAGCAGCCTGGCCACCCATCCGATAATAAAGGTATCGTCCTTGGTTAATAAAATTGCATTCATTCTTTACACCTTTCCTATCACCGCGGGAAATTCCGCGGCATCGCATCGGATAACGGCTGTCAGGGCACAGGGTCAAAGCCCCCCTTTGAAAAAGGATTGCAGCGCAGAATCCTCCAGACTGCCAAAAGGGATCCCTTGAAAGCGCCGTATTTCTGAACCGCCTCAAGTCCATATTGGGAACAGGTAGGAATATAAGGACATTTGGTGCGCTTCATAGGGGATATATATTTCTGATAAAACCGTATCAATGCAATTATAATCTTTTTCATCATACTCAATTTCAATCAAAATAAAAACATACCTTAACCAGCTTATGAAGTTTCGCCAAATGCAGCAAAGCGCTTTCCACTTCATAGTAACTTACAGAAGCTGCAGCCGGTCGCGCGACGATTACCATATCCAAACCACTATTGAATATGTTTTCATGTAATCGGTAACTCTCTCTTACCAGCCTTGTAACGCGGTGCCTTACAACGCTGTTTCCAACTTTTTTACTGACGCTGATTCCAACCCGGTTCCTATCCGTGCCATTTTCCTTAACATACATGATCAGATATTTATTCGCATAAGATTTACCGTTTCTATATACAAATTGGAACTGCGTATTCTTTTTCAGCGATTCTGAAAATCTCATAACCTGTTCTCCCCATGATATATAAATGGCCGCAGGGGCCGTTTTACCGGGAAGAATATCCAGGTTTGCATAGAAAAAAAGGTCACATTGCTGTGACCTATGCCGATAACCTCTTTCTTCCCTTTGCACGTCTCGCAGCCAGAACTTTTCTTCCGCCGGGAGTGCTCATCCTGGCCCTGAAACCATGAACCTTGGACCTGGATCTCTTTTTAGGCTGATATGTCATCTTCATGAAAATGCACCTCCTTCTCTGACCTTAATCTATGATAAGGCATTGATGATTCCTATGGAAAATAGCATATTGATTGTAATGGAAAAGTCCCCGAATGTCAAGTAAATATAGGATTTTTTTAAATTATTTTTCCAAACCAAAACCCATAAAAAATTTTTTTCAGAGTTATCCACAGCTATATACACAGCTTTTTATAAACAGAAAGTTATCCACAAGTTGTTGATAATTTGTGGATAACTGTTTTTGCCAATCACTATATCTTGTTTTTAACAAAAAATATTTTATCTATATGCTGTATATATGCCGCATTTTTGGTATGTGTAAAAGGCCTGATTTATACACCATATTGTCCACATATGAAATTTCCCGCACCACTTATACCCCGACTTATCAACAGCATGTGGATAACTTTATTCCAGCCCTGTTCAAAACTAACATTTGAAATATTTCCGACTTTATATTAATATAGGGTTAGGAATGTTGCGGGAGGGGCAAAAGAAAATGGACAATATCAAGGAAAAATGGGAAGAAATAAAGGAAATTGTCAAAAGGGAATACAATCTGTCGGGCATTTCCTTCTCCACCTGGGTAGAGCCCCTGAAACTATTTAAGATTGAGGAGGACGTGGTGTATATCATCATCCCTTCCGACCAGGCCCAGGCCCTGAGTTATATTACCAGCAAATACAAAAGTTTCTTCCAGGTAACCATCTCTGAGATGTATGACCATATCTATGAGGTGGATTTCATTCTGGAATCGGACATCCCCTCGGAAGATCCCCTGGAAGATGACCCTTCTTATTATATGGAAACAGGAAACGGCAACGCCACCCTGAACCCAAAGTACAGATTTGATACCTTCGTGGTGGGCAGCAACAACAAATTTGCCCATTCCGCTTCCCTGGCGGTGGCGGAATCCCCCGGCAATACCTACAATCCCCTGTATCTCTATGGGGGAGCCGGACTGGGTAAAACCCACCTGATGCATTCCATCGGGCATTTCATCCTGGGCCAGAACCCCAATACAAAAGTGCTCTACGTGACAAGCGAAGAATTTACCAACGAAGTGATCGAGTCCATCCGTAACGGTAACGCCGCCGTTATGACCAGACTTCGGGAAAAGTACCGCACCGTAGACGTGCTGATGGTAGACGATGTACAGTTTATCATAGGAAAGGAAAGTACCCAGGAGGAATTCTTCCACACTTTCAATGTACTGCATTCCGCCGGGAAACAGATCATCCTCTCCTCGGACAAGCCTCCCAAGGAAATGGAAACTCTGGAAGAACGCTTCCGCTCCCGTTTCGAATGGGGACTGATCGCTGATATACAGCCTCCCGACTACGAGACCCGGGTAGCCATCCTGCGGAAGAATGCGGAGATAAGCCACCGGCAGATTGATGAGGAGATCCTCAATTACATTGCCACCAATATAAAATCCAATATCCGGGAACTGGAGGGTGCTTTCAACAAAATTATTGCTTACGCCAAATCCAATAAGGTGGAAATCACCCAGGCCGCGGCGGAAGAAGCCTTAAAGGATGTTATTTACCCCAACAAGTCCAGGGACATTACCCCCTCACTGATCATTAACACAGTGGCGGAATACTTTAATGTAAAGCCCGAGGATGTGATCTCCAAAAAAAGGAATTCAGAATTTGTTCTGCCCAGGCAGGTTGCCATGTACCTCTGCCACACCCTCACCGACTCCTCTTACGCGTTGATCGGCAAGGCCCTTGGGAAAAAAGATCACACCACCGTCCTGCACGGCTGCAACAAAATTGAGGAAGAACTGAAAAGCAATGAAGAGCTCCAGAACAAAATTGATATCCTAACAAAGAAAATAAGCCCCAACTAATCCACAGGGTATTGTGTATTGCCCGGGGAAAAAAAGAAAAGCCTGTTGATAACAAAAACTGCCCTGAAAAGGCTTTTTAAGGCGGATGTGAATAAGTCTTAACTTATCCAGAACAAAAAGTTGAATTATTCACCAGATATCCATTCCCTTTTTCCCAGAAAAATAGTATAATAGAAACAGTTTTGCACATATCAACATCCATTAAGAAGGATATTATGAAAACAAGTAATATTATATATGCCTTGCGCAGGCGCCTGGAAAGGTTTTTGCGTTGTGCACGGGAAAGGAGTTCATAACTTATGAAACTGATTTGTTCCAAATCCAGTCTGCTTGGCGGTGTACAGATTGTATCCAAGGCAGTTCCCAACAAAACCACCATGTCGATTCTGGAATGTATTCTGATAGATGCTACCAAGGGGGTGATTACCCTCACGGCCAACGATATGGAACTGGGTATAGAAACCACCATTGAGGGTGAGATCGCGGAGAGAGGCATCATTGCTTTGGACGCCAAGATATTTGGGGAGATTGTGCGTAAGCTGCCGGATAACGATATTACCATACAGACGGATGAAAATTATAAAACCACTATTACCTGCGAGAAAGCAAAGTTCAATATCATGGGAAAATCCGGAGAAGATTTCTCCTACCTTCCTGTGGTGGAGAGGGAGGAAAGTATTTCCGTATCCCAGTTTACCCTGAAGGAAGTGGTGCGTCAGACTATTTTTTCTATATCTGATAATGACAATAATAAATTAATGAGTGGAGAACTCTTTGACATTAAGGGCAGCGAATTGAAAGTAGTGTCCCTGGACGGGCACCGGATCTCCATCCGTAAGATTCAGCTGAAAGAAGAATACGGACAGCGGAAAGTCGTGGTACCGGGCAAAACTCTCAACGAAATCAGCAAGATCCTTTCCGGTGACACGGACAAGTATGTGAGCATTTTCATTACCCCAAAACATATTATTTTTGAGTTTGACAATACCACGGTGGTATCCCGTCTGATAGAGGGAGAATATTTCAGGATCGAGCAGATGCTGTCAAGTGAATGGGAGACCAAGGTGAGGGTCAACAAGCGGGAACTGCTCAGTTGTATTGACCGCGCTACTTTGTTGGTGAAGGAAGGGGACAAAAAGCCCATTATCATCAATATCACCGACGGCGGTATGGAACTGAAGATCAATTCCGCCCTTGGCAGCATGGACGAAGAGATTGATATAACCAAAGAGGGCAGAGATCTGATGATCGGGTTTAATCCCAAATTCCTCATCGACGCCCTGCGGGTGATCGACGATGAACAGGTTGACCTGTACATGGTGAATCCCAAGGCACCCTGTCTGATTAAGGATGAAGGAGAAAACTATATCTACCTGATCCTGCCGGTGAATTTCACCACAGTTAATTAACGGGAAGGGTGAGGGAATCAGGCATGTTGGAACTGAAAATAAAAGACGATTTTATCAAGCTGGGACAGGCCATGAAGCTGGCTGACCTGGTGGACTCCGGTGTGGATGCGAAGCTGGTGATCCAGGATGGGCAGGTGTCTGTAAACGGCGAAGCGGAATACCAAAGAGGCAAAAAACTCCGGGACGGGGATATATTTGAATTTGACGGGACACAGGTGAAGGTAGTGTCCCGGGAAGCGTAAAGGCAATAGAACAGGTTATGATAATAAAATCACTGGAACTTCAGGATTATCGCAATTATGACACCCTTAACCTGGCGTTTGACAGGGGGACCAATATCCTCTACGGCGACAATGCCCAGGGCAAGACCAATATTCTGGAAGCAATCTATGTATCGGCTACCACCAAGTCACATAAGGGGAGCAAGGACAGGGATATTGTAAATTTTCACAAAGAGGAAGCCCATATCCGTACTTTTCTGGAGAAGGACGGGGTGGAAACCCGGGTGGACATGCATCTTAGAAAAAGCAAATCCAAGGGAATTGCCATTGACGGCCAGAAGATCAAGAAAGCGGCGGATCTGCTGGGGATTTGTAATGTGGTCTTTTTTTCCCCGGAGGATCTGGGCATTATCAAAGACGGCCCGGCGGAACGCAGAAGGTTTGTGGATATGGAGTTGTGCCAGTTGGACAGCTTCTACCTGTACAATCTGAACCATTACAACAAGATCGTAAATCAGCGTAATAAACTCTTAAAAGATCTGTACTTTAACCCGGATCTGAGGGACACTCTGAATATCTGGGACTCTCAGCTGGTCTCTTTCGGCAGCAAGGTGATCGAGAGACGCAGGCTGTTCGCAGAACAACTCAATGAGATAATCTATGATATACACAAGCGCCTGTCCGGGGACAGGGAGGAAATCTCGGTCCGATATGAGCCGGATGTGGAGATTGAAGAGTTTGAGAAGAAGCTGCAATGCAGTCAGGAAAAGGATATCAAATTAAAGCAGACCACAGTGGGACCCCACAGGGATGATTTTTCTTTTCTCATCGAGGATGTGGATATCCGCAAATTTGGTTCCCAGGGCCAGCAGCGCACCGCCGCCCTGTCTCTGAAGCTGTCGGAGATAGAATTGGTGAAGAAGCTGACCAAGGATACACCCATCCTGTTATTGGATGATGTGTTATCCGAACTTGACAGCAACCGGCAGAACTATCTGCTCAGCAGCATAAAGGACATCCAGACCATTATCACCTGTACCGGTCTGGAAGAATTTGTAAACAATCGTTTTGAAATAAACAGGGTATATAAAGTGACCGGCGGGGTGGTGGAAATACCGTCGCCTGATCATATCCGTGAAAGCTGATCAATATCATACCGCGGGCAGAGCCGGCGGATTGCAGGGAAGAGTTTAGGTTGATTTTAAGTCCGCCAAAGCGGACATGGGGTATAAAAATGAGCGAAGAAACCATGAATAATGCGGCAGTTAAACAAGAATACGGCGCTGATCAGATCCAGATTCTGGAAGGGCTTGAGGCGGTTCGGAAGAGGCCCGGTATGTATATCGGTTCCACTTCCGGCAGGGGTTTGCACCATCTGGTGTACGAGATTGTGGATAACTCCGTGGACGAGGCTCTGGCCGGATTCTGTGATACCATTGACGTAACCATCAATGAAGACAATTCCGTCACCGTTATTGACAACGGCAGAGGCATTCCCACAGGCATTAACCACAAGGCGGGTATTCCCGCAGTGGAAGTGGTGTTTACCATCCTTCATGCGGGCGGCAAATTCGGCGGCGGGGGATATAAAGTCTCCGGCGGTCTGCACGGCGTGGGAGCTTCGGTGGTAAACGCCCTGTCCGATTGGCTGGAAGTGGAAATCTGCCAGGAGGGCAAGGTATATAAGCAGCGCTATGAGAGGGGACATGCGGTATATTCCCTTAAGGAGATCGGGGAATGTCCCCGGGAAAAGACCGGCACAAAAGTGAGTTTTTTGCCGGATAAAACCATTTTTACAGAGACCACGGAATTTGATTTTGATATTCTGAAACGCAGGCTGCGGGAAATGGCTTTTCTTACCAGGAATCTGCGGATTATCCTGAGAGACAGCCGCTGTGAGGAACAGCAGATCCTGACAGACACGGATGCGGAAAACGCCCAGATCAGTCAGCTTCTGCAGCGGGCTGCGGAGGACCAGAAGCTGCAGAAGGAGGAGGCAGCGGAGGAGCAGGGAGAATTACATTCCGCCGAGAACGAAGAGGAAAACACCAAAACTTCCAGAGTAGGAGCCGTCAGAACCCTGCGTTTGGATAACGGAAAAAAACAGCGGGTAGTGGAATTCCATTATGAGGGAGGAATCAGGGAATTTGTTGCTTACCTGAACAAGAGCAAAACTCCTCTGTATGAGAACATTCTGTATTTCGAAGGGGAGAGAAATCATGTGTATGTGGAAGTGTCCTTCCAGCACAATGACTCCTACAATGAGAGCGTATTTGGTTTTGTGAACAATATCAATACCCCGGAGGGAGGTACCCATTTACAGGGCTTCCGAAATGCCATTACCAAGACTTTCAATGATTATGCCCGAAATGCCAAACTCTTAAAGGACAGCGAACCCAATCTTTCGGGTGAGGATATCCGGGAAGGCCTGACAGCCATTATCAGTGTGAAGATAGAAGATCCCCAGTTCGAGGGACAGACCAAGCAGAAGCTGGGCAACAGTGAAGCCAGAGGCGCCGTGGACGGGATAGTGTCGGAACAGCTTACCTATTTTCTGGAGCAGAACCCGGGAGTGGCCAAGATTATCTGCGAGAAATCCATACTGGCCCAGCGGGCCAGGGAAGCGGCCCGCAAGGCCAGGGATCTGACCCGGAGAAAGACGGCTCTGGACGGCATGGCTCTGCCCGGCAAGCTGGCGGACTGTTCGGACAAGGATCCCAAGAACTGTGAAATTTATATTGTGGAGGGGGATTCCGCCGGAGGAAGCGCCAAGACCGCCAGATCCCGGGCTACCCAGGCCATTCTGCCTCTGCGGGGTAAGATTCTGAATGTGGAGAAGGCCAGGCTGGATAAAATCTATGCCAATGCGGAGATCAAAGCCATGATCACCGCTTTTGGAACCGGTATCCATGAAGATTTTGATATCTCTAAACTTCGATACAATAAGATTATCCTTATGACGGACGCGGATGTGGATGGGGCCCATATCAGTACCTTGCTGCTCACTTTCATCTATCGTTTCATGCCGGAATTAATCAAACAGGGACATGTTTTTTTGGCAAAGCCTCCTCTGTATAAGCTGGAGAAAAACAAGAAAGTGTGGTATGCCTACAGCGATGAGGAACTTGATGCCATTCTGCTGGAGGTGGGAAGAGACCAGAATAACAAGATCCAGCGGTATAAGGGACTGGGCGAGATGGACGCGGAACAGCTATGGGAGACCACCATGGATCCTGCCCGACGGATTCTGATGCGGGTGAATTATGACGAAGAGACAGAGACGGAACTGGATCTTACCTTTACCACCCTTATGGGGGATAAGGTGGAACCCCGGAAGGAATTTATAGAGCAGAACGCTAAATTTGTTAAGAATCTGGATATTACTTAAACCGATTTCAGGATTCCGGATAAAGAGTGAGGTAAGTTTGGAAGTAAACTTCCAAATATTGATTGGTATGTGCGCTTAAAGCGCACAAGGGGTATAAATATGCAAGATGATATATTTGATAATGTCCAGGAAATAGACAAAATACAGGAAGTGGATCTGAAGGAGAAGATGGAGACATTCTACATCGACTACGCCATGAGCGTTATCGCCTCCAGGGCGCTTCCCGATGTGAGGGACGGTCTTAAGCCCGTTCAGAGAAGAGTCCTGTACTCCATGATTGAATTGAACAACGGCCCCGACAAGCCCCACCGTAAATGTGCCCGTATTGTGGGTGATACCATGGGTAAGTATCATCCCCATGGAGACAGTTCCATCTATGGATCTCTGGTAAATATGGCTCAGGACTGGAACATGCGGTATGTTTTGGTGGATGGCCATGGTAATTTCGGTTCCATGGACGGAGACGGAGCCGCCGCCATGCGTTATACGGAAGCCAGGCTTTCCAAGATTTCCATGGAGTTGTTGGCGGATATCAACAAGGATACCGTGAATTTTGCCCCCAACTTTGATGATACGGAGAGGGAACCTGTGGTGCTTCCCAGCCGCTATCCCAATCTGCTGGTAAATGGTACTACCGGCATTGCGGTGGGCATGGCCACCAATATTCCGCCTCACAATCTTCGGGAGGTGGTGAAGGCGGTAATTAAGATCATTGATAATCGAGTGGAGGAAAACAGGGATACTGCCATAGAGGAAGTGCTGGATATCATAAAAGCCCCTGATTTTCCCACCGGCGGATTGATTCTTGGGACCAGAGGATGTGATGAGGCTTACCGTACCGGACGGGGTAAGATCCGGGTGAGAGCCGTGACAGATATTGAAACTCTTGCCAACGGAAAGTCCCAGATCATTGTGTCAGAATTGCCCTATATGGTGAACAAGGCCAATCTGATTGTAAAGATCGCGGAACTGGTAAAGCTGAAGAAAGTGGATGGGATCGTAGATATCCGGGACGAATCCAACCGGGAAGGCATTCGGGTGGTGATTGAACTGCGCCGGGATGCCAATGCCAATGTGATTCTGAACCAGTTGTACAAACATACCCAGCTGCAGGATACCTTCGGAGTGATCATGCTGGCTCTGGTAAATAACGAGCCAAAGGTGATGAACCTTCTGGATATGCTGACTTATTATCTGGCCCATCAGGAAGAAGTAGTCACCCGGAGGACCCAATATGATCTGAACAAGGCGGAAGAGAGAGATCATATCTTGCAGGGTCTGCTGAAAGCCCTTGATTTTATAGATGAAGTGATCTCCATTATCCGCAGCAGCCAGAACACCCAGATTGCCAAAGAGCGATTGATTGAACGCTTTGAACTGTCGGAAGTCCAGGCGCAGGCTATTGTGGATATGCGTCTGCGGGCGCTGACAGGTTTGGAAAGGGAAAAACTGGAGGCGGAACATGCAGAGCTGCAGAAGAAAATACAGGAATATAAAGCTATTCTGGCAGATGAGAAACTGCTTTTAGGTGTGATTAGAGAAGAGATTACAGTGATATCGGATAAATTTGGGGATGACAGAAGAAGTAAGATCACCTATGATATCACGGATATTTCCATGGAGGACATGATTCCCCATGACAATACGATCATAGCCATGACCAGTCTGGGCTATATCAAGCGGATGACCGTGGATAATTTCAAATCCCAGAACCGGGGCGGCAAAGGAATCAAGGGGATGCAGACCATTGAGGACGATTATATTGAGGATCTGCTGATTACCAGTACCCACCATTATCTGCATTTCTTCACCAATCTGGGAAGGGTGTATCGTCTCAAGGCTTATGAGATTCCGGAAGCCGGCAGAACTGCCCGGGGGACGGCCATTGTGAATCTCCTGCAGTTGATTCCGGGAGAAAAGATCAGCGCCATGATCCCCATTCGGGAATACAGTGAGGAAAAGAACCTGTTTATGGTCACCAGGAGCGGTATTGTGAAGAAAACTTCCCTGGATGAATTTTCCAATATCCGTAAAAACGGCCTGGTAGCCATCAATCTCCGGGAGGGTGATGAACTCATCGAGGTTAAGGCCACAGACGCGGACAGCGAGATATTCCTGGTGACAAAGCAGGGTATGTGCATCCGCTTCAAAGAGACGGATGTGAGAAACACAGGCCGCGCTTCCATGGGTGTGATCGGAATGAATCTGTCCGACCAGGACGAGGTGGTGGGCATGCAGCTCCAGAGCCAGGGGGATTCCCTGCTGATTGTCTCCGGAAACGGTATGGGCAAACGTACTTATCTGGAAGAATTCACCGTACAGTACCGGGGCGGTAAGGGTATTAAATGTTATAAGATCACGGACAAGACGGGAGATGTGATCGGCGTCAAGGCTGTCAACGATGACAATGAGATCATGATGATTACCACGGCGGGCATTATCATACAAATCCGCATGGAAGATGTTTCCACTCTGGGCAGAAATACTTCAGGCGTGAAGCTGATTCAGCTTGAGAAAAATAATAAGGTGGCCCGGATTGCCAAGGTAAGGGAAAAAATTTCCAATGGCGACCAGGAATTCAGTGATGTGGAAGAAGCCCTGGAGGAGATTGTGGAAGTGGATTCGGCTGAGATTACCGATGTAATGGCGGAGGAAGATCCTGAAAGAAATATGGACGGAAACACCGAAGAGGATATACAGCAATAAATAGGGCCGGGGACTTTGACAGGAAAAAACTGTCAGGCCTCCGGCACCTTTCTTTTACAAAATTTTCGTAGAAACTACTTTCCTTTTTATGAAGATGTGATATAATTTGTGGTTGGTATAAATAATCTATATTAGAGTAAAAGAGGTAAGAGTATGGAAGCATATAGCATATTTAAGGATCTGGCAATCATTATTGTATTTGCCAAATTATTTGGTATCATTGCCCGCAAACTGCGTGCCCCCCAGGTGGTGGGAGAGATTGTGGCCGGTCTGATCATCGGGCCCGGTGTATTGGGTTTGGTACAGCAGACAGATTTTCTGGTACAGATGGCGGAAATCGGTGTGGTACTGCTTATGTTTTCCGCCGGTTTGGAGACAGATCTGAAAGAACTGTTAAAGACCGGTCCCATTGCCCTGTTGATTGCCTGCTGTGGGGTGTTTATTCCTCTGGTGGGAGGTACTTTACTGTACATGGGATTTTACGGATCCGCACCCTGGGGCAGTGAGAATTTCTATAAGGCAGTGTTTATCGGCGTGATCATGACGGCTACCAGCGTCAGCATCACCGTGGAATCCCTGCGGGAGATGGGAAAGCTGAAAGGGAAAGTGGGCACGACCATTCTCAGTGCCGCCATCATTGACGATGTGATCGGCATTATTGTGCTGACCTTTGTGATTGGATTTAAGAGTCCCGATTCCAATCCCGGCAAAGTGGTACTCTCCACAGTGTTGTTCTTTATCTTTGCCTTTATTGTGGGGACTCTGTTTTACAAGCTGTTCTCCTTCATAGACAACAAATATCCTCATACCCGGAGAATCCCCATTATGAGCCTTGCTCTGTGCTTTTTCTTCGCATTCGCGGCGGAGAAATTCTTCGGGATCGCGGATATCACCGGGGCTTATGTGGCGGGCATTGTGCTTTGTTCCGTCCGGGATTCCAAATACATTGAGGAGAAGATGGAAGTCAATTCCTACATATTGTTTGGACCGGTGTTTTTTGCCAGTATCGGATTAAAGACCAATATAGAAAATATTGACGGCGCCATCCTGCTTTTCTCCCTGGGATTTGTGATCGTGGCATTGATTACCAAGATCATAGGATGCGGTCTGATGGCCAGAATATGTCGGTTTAACAATATGGATTCCCTTAAGATCGGCGTAGGTATGATGACCCGGGGGGAAGTGGCTCTGATTGTGGCCCAGAAGGGATTGTCGGTAGGGCTTCTGACGCCGGTATATTTTACGGCGGTGATCCTGCTGATCATTGTCTCCAGTATTTCCACACCCATTATATTAAAGATTCTGTACGCAAAAGATAAAAATGAGAAAGCTCTCAATGCCAGCGCGTAAAAAACATATTACAGAAGCTGTACGGAGAGGGTAAAATGGAGAAACAGAAGCAGAGATTCCAGGAGGCCAAAGAGAAGGTACTGGGGGAAGAAAGGCTTCGGGCCAGCATCGGTACTTTATCAGAGAAAACCACCCATATGGTTCTGAAAAACTATTATGAACCGGATGTGGATAAGCAGGAAATACCCATTGGCAATTATGTGGCGGATATCTTCACAGGACAGGAGATTATAGAGATTCAGTCTGCCGGATTTGGCAAGATGCGGGATAAGCTGGAAGCCTTTCTGCCGGAATATCCCGTGACCATTGTTCATCCCATTCCCCATATAAAGCGTCTGATCTGGATTGACCAGGAAACAGGTGCTCTCAGCGCTCCTCATAGATCGCCCAAAAAGGGAAATGCCTATGACGCTTTTCTGGAATTGTACCGAATCCGGGATTATCTGGCGGATCGCCACCTGAAAGTAAAGCTGCTGCTGTTGGAACTGGAGGAGTATAAACTGTTAAACGGCTACGGGAAGAATAAAAAGATTCGGGCTTCCAAATATGACCGTATCCCCCTGGATATTATAGAGGAAATTGTGATTGAGCGGCCCGAAGATTTGATGCAGTTTGTTCCCCTGGATCTGGAAGAACCTTTTACGGTAAAACAATTTGCCAGGGCGGCCCATATTAATGAACGTTTGGCCAGCCTGGTCATCAAACTGTACAAATATTATGGGATGATGGAACACACGGGCAAAAAAGGGAATGCTTATCTGTATGAAATCAGAGAAAGAAGCCGCTGATCTGCATGAGGATTTAGTTGCTTCTTGCATTTTCTGTCCATATGTGTTAAACTTCCAGTTGCATAAAGGAAATAAAGAAACGTTACAGGTGTCGGATTTAAGCGATAGCTTAAGATTCGGTGAAAAGGGAAGCAGGTGCAAGTCCTGCACGAACTCGTCGCTGTAAGGAAGGAGTTTTCTTCCCCAGTGGATTTCCGTCTTTATGTATGGGAAATCCGCCGGAAAATCATTGAAGCCTCTGCGTATGCATGCTTTGAGAAGATGGAGGAAAGCGGGGATCGCCAAGTCAGAAGACCTGCCTGTGACGGTACTGTAAGACCACGAGTGACTGGTTAGTACATCAAAAAATGTGGATCATGCGTTCACATCTGGTTTTTGTACGCACAGACCTGTTGCGGAAGGGAGTATGGGCCTTTCATGCGACAGGTTTTTTGTCTCTTTTTATGCAAATACTTTTAAAAGGAGTCAGAAAAATGACAGAAGTAAAAAAGAAAGACAAGAAACTGTTGATTGGCTTGGCCGTGCTGGCGGCATTGATTGCGGTATTCGCAATCCTGTTTTTTATGTTCCGGCCCGGAACCACCCAGGGAGCCAAATCCATCACCATAGAAGTGGTGGACAACCATGGTGATTCCACTATGTATGATGTCCGCACAGATGCGGAATATCTGCGCCAGGCCATGGAGGAAGCCCAGGGGCTGGAGTTTTCCGGCAGTGAGAGCGAGTATGGCATGATGGTGGACACGGTGAACGGCGTGACTGCGGACTGGAATGTGGACCAGTCTTACTGGGGCTTTTTCGTCAATGGGGAATATTGTAATTACGGCATAGAGACCCAGCCCGTGACAGACGGAGACGCTTTCCAAATCATATACAGCAAGTGATATGGAGAAGGGCAAGTTTGAAAGTAAACTTTCAAATATTGATCAGAGTGTGCGCTGAAGCGCACAGGGGGGATAAAACTGAAAAATACCACATATGACATAGCCATGACAGGCATGGCCATCGCTCTGATCGAAGTGTGTAAGGGAGCCATGATGGGACTGCCCAATATAGAATTGACCAGTTTCTGGATCATTCTGTTCACAGTTTTATTGGGAAAGAAAATATGTTTTGTGATACCCGCCTTTATTCTGATAGAGGGTTGTATGTTCGGCTTCGGAATCTGGTGGGTAATGTATTTATACGCCTGGCCGCTGCTGGCGCTGACCGCATGGATTTTCCGCAGGCAGGAACATGCGCTGTTCTGGGCTGTATTATCAGGACTCTATGGATTATTTTTCGGCGCTCTGTGCGCCATTCCCTATGTGATCAACGGATGCTTCAACGGAGGCATCCGTTCGGGTCTCTACGCCGGTTTTACCTGGTGGGTGGCAGGCATTCCCTATGATTTACTCCACTGTGCAGGGAATTTTATATTGATGCTGGTACTTTACCGTCCGGTGAAAAAAGCGTTCAGTCTTCTTCGTCGTTTTCTTCTGAACGGGGCAGGCTGAAGATAAACTCGGTTCCTTCTCCGGGGGTGCTGATCACATTGATATGTTCGTTGTGGGAATGGATGATTTCCTTGGTGATGGACAATCCCAGGCCCGTTCCTTTTTTATCCTTGCCCCGGGACAGGTCTGATTTATAAAAGCGGTCCCAGATCAGTTTCAGATCCTCTTTCGGGATGCCTATGCCTGTGTCCTTCACGGATACAAAGAGTTTGTTTTTTCTCTCTGTGGTTTCCACCTTTATCACAGAGTTGTGGTGGCTGAATTTGATGGCATTGTCGATGAGATTGTACAGCACTTGCTGAATCTTGCTCATATCCGCCGTGACATACATGATGTCGTCGGTGAGAATCAGTTCAATGGCAATGCTCTTTTTCAGACAGGTGCCTTCAAAGGAGGCCGCAGTGGAGCGAATTACCTGATTGATGTCAAAATCCGTGATATCCAGCAGCATTCCTCTGGTATTGAGATTGTTCAAAGTGAGCAGACCATTGGTCAGCTTGGTCAGGCGCTGGGTCTCATTCAGTACGATATTCAAATATTTCTCATAGAGCTCCGGGGGAATGGTACCGTCCAGCATGGCCTCCAGATACCCCTGTATGGAGGTCAGAGGGGATCGGAAATCATGGGATACATTGGCCACAAATTTTTTCTGGTCGTCCTCGGACCGGGCAATTTCGCTGGCCATATAGGAAAGGCAGGCCGCCAGATATCCTATTTCGTCCTCACTGTCCAGCGTAAATTCATAGTGCATATTGCCCGTGGCATACTGCTCCGTGGCGTAAGTGATTTTCCGCAGAGGGAGATACACAATCTCCGTAAAAAAGATCAGGATGATCAGGGACAGCAAAAACAGGATAATCAGGGTTACATAGGAGATGTTCAACAGGTTGTTGCAGGATTCGTTGATGGAGGACATTTCCATGTGAATCGCCACATAACCTTTGACCATATAATTGGCGGTGATGGGGGCGATCACCGACAGCACATCCTGGGGATAGGTGTCAAAGAAATTGTCTATCACATAGAAAGAAACCCCGGTGACAGTGGGATCAAAGGCCTGGATGATCACTTCATTTTCCACGTCTATGGGCATATTGGTGTCCAGGATCAGACGGCCCGAGGGATTGATGATCTGTACGCTGGAATCCAGGTACAGAGCCAGGGCGTCCAGCTGATCCTTTACCGCCTCCAGAGAGATTTCACTGTTGTACAGGTTCCTGGCGTAGGTGTTGGCGATCAGGGTGGCCTCCGAGTACAGGGAGTTGGCTTTTTCCCGGATCAGATGTTCCATGGTCATGCTGGGCACAAAGGTGGCCAGTATCACCAGGCCGAATATTCCGAAAATCAGATAAGCCAGCAGAAATTTCAGGTATAGGGTTTTCTTCATCGGAGATTACATCCTTATTTTTTCACTTCAAATTTATAGCCAATGCCCCAGATGGTGCTGATCTTCCAATTCTGGTGATCCTTGATCTTCTCTCTCAGGCGCTTAATATGAACATCCACGGTACGGGTGTCTCCCATATATTCATAACCCCAGATCTGGTCCAGCAACTGCTCTCTGGTAAATACATGGTTGGGGGAAGAAGCCAGAAAATACAAAAGTTCCAGTTCTTTTGGAGGCATATCCACGCTTCTGCCCATATAGGTTACGGCGTAATTGGTGCGGTTGATGGTGAGGTCGGGATATTCCACGGATTCGTCCCGGGGCTGGGGTTTGGGATCGGCAGCAGGTTTGTACCGGCGCAGCACTGCCTTGACCCGGGCCACCAGTTCCTTGGAATCGAATGGTTTTTCCATATAATCGTCCGCTCCCAGTTCCAGACCCAGTACCTTGTCAAATACTTCTCCCTTTGCGGACAGCATAATGATGGGGGTGGTATATCTGGCCCTGACCTCCCGGCAGACCTGGTAGCCATCTATGCCCGGGAGCATCAGATCCAGCAGGATTAGATTGGGTTCAAAGGAAGCGATGGCTCCCATAACGGATTCTCCGTCATACACCATCATGGTCTCAAAGCACTCCTTGGTGAGGTACAGAGATATCAGTTCCGCAATATTGTTGTCGTCGTCTACGATCAGAACTTTCTGCTTATTTACCATATAAAATACTCCTTATGCAGTGGTTATTTAAACGTTACGATGGTAACGCCCGCATCCCCTTCCCCATATTCTCCCAGACGGAATTCCTTTACATGCTTCAGGCGCTTTAAATGGCTGTGGACCGCGTTGCGCAGGGCACCGGTTCCCTTGCCGTGTACCACTCTCACGGAGGAGAGGTGAGCGATATAGGCATCGTCCAGATATTTGTCCAGCACCGACAGAGCTTCGTCCACCGTCTTACCCAGAAGGTTGATTTCCGTGGAGATGGACAGGGATTTACTCATTTTAATCTTGCCTGTGTTGGTGCGCTGCATCACGGGAGTGGTGATGGTGACTTCCTCCGTAAGAGCCAGATCCTTCACATTTACCTGGGTGCGCATGATGCCGCATTGCACAAAAAGGTTGCCTCTGCTGTCGGGCAGGGTGCTCACCGTGCCGTTTAAGCCCATGGAGAGCACTTTTACACCGTCTCCCTTCTTGAGTTTGGCGGGATCCAGGGTTTTTTTCTTCTCCTGTCCGGTGCCGGGCTTCAGAGCCAGCTTCTGGTTCTTTTCATTGATTTTATCTCTTACCTTCTGGCGTTTTTTCTCCAGGTCCCTGATATCCGCGCCGGGTCCCAGATTGTTGAAATCCCGGATGGTTTCGTCCGCAACCTCCTTGGCTTCCTGTAAGATATCCCGGGCTTTTTCGTGGGCTTCTTTCAAAATCTTGTCTTTGGCATTATCCAGTTTTTCGTTCTTGGCCTGTAACTGGTCCTGCAATGTCTTGATTCGGGCTTTGTAGGAGGCAATTTCCTGGCGTTCTTTTTCCAGAGTGACACGGCTTCTCTCCAGATCCGATATCACATCTTCAAAACTTTCGTCCTCTTTGCTGATCTGTTCCCGGGCGGCATTGATGATTTCCTCCGGCAGACCCAGCTTGGAGGAGATGGCAAAGGCATTGCTCTTGCCGGGAATGCCGATGAGCAGCCGATAGGTGGGCCGCAGAGTTTCCACATTGAATTCGCAGCAGGCATTTTCCACAAAGTCTGTGGACAAAGCGTAGATTTTCAACTCACTGTAATGGGTGGTAGCCATGGTGCGGATGCCTCTGTCGTGGAGGTAATTCAGGATGGCAATGGCCAGAGCCGCTCCCTCCGTGGGATCCGTACCCGCCCCCAGTTCATCGAACAGGCACAGGGAATTCTCGTCCGCGTGCTTTAAGATCTGTACGATGCTGGTCATATGGGAGGAGAAGGTGCTCAGGCTCTGCTCAATACTCTGTTCGTCACCGATGTCCGCATATACCCTGGTAAAGACAGACAATTCCGATCGGTCCAGAGCAGGGATATGCAGCCCTGCCTGCCCCATGAGAGTGAACAGTCCCACGGTTTTCAGAGATACGGTTTTGCCTCCGGTGTTGGGGCCGGTGACAATGAGCAGATCGAAGTCTTTGCCCAGATGAATGTCAATGGGAACCACTTTGTCCTTGGGCAGCAGGGGATGACGGCCCTTGCGCAGGTTGATATAATGCCGGTTGTTGAAAACAGGCCGGGTGGCGTTCTGATCCAGGGCCAGTTTTCCCTTGGCAAACACAAAGTCCAGGTGGGTCATCAGCTTCTGATTGTCCGCCAGTTCCTGTACATGCTCCGCCGCCCGGGCACTCAGGTCCGCCAGTACCTTTTCCATTTCCGTTTTTTCCTGGATCTCCAGTTCCCGCAGCCGGTTATTAAGTTCCACCACGGCAGCAGGCTCTATGAAAAAGGTGGAACCTGTGGAGGACTGGTCATGGATCATACCGTGCACCTGTCCCTTGTACTCCGATTTTACAGGAATACAGTATCTGTTATCCCGCATGGTGATCACCGCGTCCTGCAGATAGCTGCGGTAGGAACCGGTAATCATGGAATTAAGCTGGCTGCGGACTTTTTCGTTGGTAAGCAGCATGGAGCGGCGTACATGTTTCAGCCCGGGGCTGGCATCATCCGCCATCTCCTCTTCCGACAGGATACAGCGGCTGATCTCTCCGGATAACTGGGTCAGGGGAGTCAATTGCTCAAAATAATCATCCAGGCTGTCCCGGGGAATATCTTCCCTTTCCTTTCGGCCATAAGTTTTGATTCGATTTACATTGTCAAGCATTCTTGCCATGCGGAGCAGTTCAGACATGGACAGAGTGCTGCCTATTTCCAGGGATTTCAGGGCAAAGCCCATATCCTGATTGCTGCCGAAGGAAGTACTTCCCAGCTTAAAAAGCCGGGCCAGAGCGTCTTCCGTCTCTGTCTGGGCCAGGTTTATTTGATGCAGATCCGTCATGGGCTGTAATTCCTGACAGCATTTTTTTCCCGGCGCGGAATCTGCCTTTTCCGACAGCATTCCGATGATTTTGTCATATTCTAAGATTTTTAATCCTTTTTCATTCATGGGGTTCACTTCCTTTATTTCTGTAAAAATGTTTATTGGCGTACTCTTTACAAGTATAACACAATTCCGTTGGATCGGATACCCCCGGTTTTACTTTACAATTAAAAAGGGATATTATATACTCAGAACAAGAGGTGAGAGAATGCCGGACCGCAAAGAACAAAGCCAGGACAATTTCCAGGAAAATTTCATGATAGAAAAGATCAAGCAGAGGCCCATCAACAAGCGCAGGCTGATCCGCCGGACCATGATCACGGCTTCCATGGCCATTATTTTCGGCTTGATTGCCTGTTTTACCTTTCTGGTGCTGGAACCGGTGATCAGCAACTGGCTGTATCCGGAAAAGGAGCCGGAAGCCATTATTTTCCCGGAGGAGCCGGAGGAGATGCTGCCGGAGGAAATGTTGGAGGAATATATTCAGCCCAGCCCCAGTCCCAGTCCCCAGCCGGAAGAAGCACCGCCGGAAAAGCTGGAACTGGACGAGAGCCAGGTGCAGGAAATTCTCAACCGTGTGGTGCTGGATATGGGAGATTACCGGCAGATTTACAATGTTCTATCAGAGTATGTGAAACAGTTGGAACAATACATGGTGGTGGTCACGGGCACCAAGTCGGACACGGACTGGTTCGCCAATGTGTATGAGAGCAAAAACCAGACATCCGGTATAGTGGTGGGAAACAACGGGAAAGAACTGCTGATTTTGACGGATTACAGTTCCGTGAAGCGGGCGGATCATCTGACAGTCAGTTTTTCCAACGGAGTCCAGGCGGACGCCCTGATGGCTCAGTCTTTTCAGGACGGCAATCTGGCAGTGCTGTGTGTGAGCCTGAACACACTGGGACAGGCCATGCCGGCGGAGGATCTGCATGTGGCGTCTCTGGGCTCCTCCCTGCAGAGGAATCTGGTGGGAAGCCCCGTTATCGCCGTGGGAAGTCCCATGGGAAGCAGCGGTTCTGTAGGTTACGGAATCATCACTTCCACCGGGGGACAGGTATCCCTGGCGGATATGAATTTCCAGCTCCTGACCACAGATATTTACGGGAGCCAGTCTGCAGGCGGGGTGCTGTTCAACACCAGCGGCCAGGTGGTGGGCTTTATTACCGCGGGAAAATCAGGCAGTGACATGCGGAATATGGTGAGTGCCTACGGCATCAGCGATCTGAAACAGATGATCAACAGACTTGCCAAGGGAGACCGGATTCCTTATCTGGGTGTGATAGGAGTGGATGTGCCCAAGGAGGCCAATCGGCAGTCCCAGGTGCCCTTCGGCGCATATGTGCGGGAAGTGGAGATGGATTCTCCTGCCATGCTGGCCGGCATCCAGAGCGGTGATGTGATAGTGGGAATTGACCGGCAGGACGTGGCCAAGATGAGCGATTATACGGGCTATCTGTTGAAAGCCAATGTGGAGGACGTTCTGACGCTGCGGGTGATGCGGCTGTCCCAGGGAGAGTACAGGGAACTGACTTTTGAAGTTACGGCGGGAGAGGCAGAATAAAAAGAAAATACAGAATAAGGAGACGTAAGGGATATGAAATTTATCAAAGAGTACAGGGACGGCGACAGAGTGTTTGACATTTATCTGTGCAAACATAAACAATCCATGGTGACCAAGAACGGTAAGTCCTACGAAAGTCTGATATTGCAGGACAAGACGGGCACGCTGGACGCCAAAGTGTGGGAGCCCAACAATCCGGGAATCGGGGATTTTGATTCCCTGGATTACATAGAGGTATATGGGGATATCACCAGTTTCCAAGGTTCGCTGCAGGTCAATGTAAAGAGGATCCGCAGATGTCAGGAGGGGGAATACCAGCCTGCGGACTACCTTCCCGTGAGCAGCAGGAATATTGAGGAAATGTACCGGGAATTGACAGATTTGGTGGCCAGTATTGAGAATCCCTATCTGAGACAGCTGTTGGAAAGCTTCTTTGTACAGGATGAAAAGTTTCAGAAAGCGTTCCGCAATTCGTCTGCCGCGAAAACCGTACATCACGGCTTTGTGGGGGGCCTGCTGGAACATACCCTGGGTGTGACCAAATTATGTGATTACTATTGCAGCGCTTATCCTATCCTAAAGAGGGATCTGCTGCTGACGGCGGCCATGTGTCATGATATCGGCAAGATTCTGGAGATTTCTCCTTTTCCGGAGAACAATTATACCGATGACGGCCAGTTGCTGGGGCATATTGTCATGGGTTCCCAGATGATCGGGGAGCGGGCGGCCAGGATCCAGGGTTTCCCCCATGAGCTGTTATCCCAGGTGCAGCACTGTATTCTGGCCCATCATGGGAAATATGAATTCGGATCACCCAGGATCCCTGCCTTGATCGAAGCGCTGGCCCTGAATTATGCGGATGACACCGATGCCAAGCTGGAGACTTTCAAGGAGATATTGGACAATGCCAAGGAGCCGGGATGGCTGGGGTACAACAGGTTGTTTGAGTCCAACCTGAAGGCCAGCAAAATTGATTATTAACTCATTTATGGAGAAGGAAATGTGTCAATCCTATAAAAAAAATGACCTGGTTACGGTGACCATAGAGGATATAGGTACAGGAGGAGAGGGCATCGGCAAAGTGAATGGCTTTACCCTCTTTGTGAAAGACGCCGTGGTGGGAGATGTGGTGGAAGCCCGTATCACTCTGGCAAAAAAACAATATGCGTATGCCCGTATGGAGAAGCTGCTGAAGGCTTCTCCTTATCGCGTGGAACCCAGATGTCCTCATCACCGGCGCTGTGGCGGCTGTCAGATCCAGGCTCTGGACTATGAGAGGCAGTTGGTCTATAAACAGCAGAAGGTGAGAAACAATCTTATTCGCATCGGCGGCTTTGATTCGGACTGTGTGGACCGGGTCATGGAACCCATTGTGGGCATGGAAGATCCGTATCGTTACCGGAACAAGGCCCTGTATCCTGTGGGTACGGACCGGGAAGGCCATGTGGTGACGGGTTTCTATGCGGGCCGTACTCATACCATTGTTCCCGGTACGGAATGTTACCTGGGCGCGGAAGAGAATAAACAGATTCTGGAAATAATTGTGGCCCATATGGAGAAATATCATATCTCTGCCTATGATGAGACCACCGGCAGAGGGCTGGTGCGTCATATTTTGATTCGGAAAGGTTTTACCACCGGGGAAATAATGGTGTGCCTGGTGATAAACAAAGAAAAGGGGAAAGAAGGAATCCCCCAGCAGGCCCAATTACTCTCTGCTTTATCTCAGATCAAAGGAATGACGTCCGTATCAGTCAGTATAAATTCCGAAAAAACCAATGTGATTATGGGAAAAGAAATCCATATCCTATGGGGTCGCGGGGAAATCCGGGATGTGATTCATGTGCGGGATATGGGGAAGGAAGGGTATCCCTGCACGGGGCAGGAATTGACTTTCTCCATTTCTCCTCTCTCTTTCTATCAGGTCAATCCCATACAGACCGAAAAATTGTACAGTCTGGCGCTGGAGTACGCAGACCTGACCGGCCGGGAAGTACTTTGGGATTTGTATTGCGGCATCGGTACCATCTCCCTGTTTCTGGCCGGAAAGGCCCGGCAGGTCTGCGGTGTGGAGCTGATACCCCAGGCCATAGAGGACGCCCGGGCCAACGCGGAGCGCAATGGAATTGACAATGCCTTCTTTTATGTGGGGAAAGCAGAGGAGGTATTGCCTGCTTTTTATGCGGAAAAACAGGGGGAGGACCAACTGTGCCGCCCGGATGTAATGGTGGTGGACCCGCCCCGAAAGGGCTGTGACCCTCTCTGCCTGGAGACCATGCTTCAGATGCGGCCGGACCGCATTGTCTATGTAAGCTGCGACAGTGCCACCCTGGCCAGGGATTTGCGGATTCTCTGTGACGGCGGTTATGAACTGCGCAGGGTGAGGGCTGTGGATCAGTTCGGGCATACGGTGCATGTGGAGACGGTGTGTTTGCTTTCCAAACTTAAATAAAATAAGTTGAAGCATATCAATGTGGAATTAGGGATGGATGAAAGTGATTTGACGGCTGCGGAGAGTAAAGCCACTTATGAGGAAATCAAGGATTATGTTCTGAAGCAAAGCGGATTAAAAGTCAGCAATCTCTATATCGCACAGGTAAAGCAGAAATGTGGGATTATTGAGAGGGCAAATTATAACCTGCCGAAATCGGAAAATTCCAGACAGCCGAAATGCCTACCAGAGAAAGAAGCTGCTATAAGGGAAGCGTTAGAACATTTTCGTATGATTTGAGGTGTCTTTAGAAATAGTGGGATGCTTTTCATAGATTTACGCTTTTGAGCATTATCGTCATTCTTTGCGATATGAAATTTACTGAACAGATTAATAATATTTTCAGAGGAGGAGTATTTATGCCAAGAGTGGGAATTACTGCGTATGATTTGTTAATTTCGTGTCCAGGTGATGTTAATCAGTTTATTGATATCATTAGGGAATGTGTGGATGATTTTAATAGAGTGTATGGAAATATTAATAATATGGAAATCATGACAAAGCATTGGTCAACAGATAGTTATCCACAATCTGGGGATAAACCACAGGAATTGTTGAATAAACAATTCGTTCGGGAGTGTGATGCAGCAGTTGCTATATTTTGGACTAAATTTGGCACACCAACAGATAAATACGGATCTGGAACGGAAGAAGAAATTGAAGAAATGTTGTCTTCAAATAAACAAGTATTTATGTATTTTCTTGATGCACCTATAAATCTATCTAATGTAGATATGGAACAATATAAAAATGTGCAGGATTTTAAAGAAAAATATAAAGATAGAGGTATCTATTTTATAGTAAAAGATGAGCATGAACTGAGACAGCTATTTACTAATCATTTAGGAATGCATTTTTTTCCGTTAGCGGTAGGTAAGAAAACGCTATTCGAAAAAAAGGAAAGTCCTGTTCTAAAAATTAAGGCTGCATCATTAGAGGAAGATGAAGGTGCAACTGTGGAATATTCTGGCTTTTCTGAGTGTAAATTGGTAAAAGATAAAAGAGAGAGTATTATTTCCCAAATTGCTTTATTACAGCAGGGATATCTGAATGCTAGAGAAAAGGAAAATACAGAGAGCATTGAAAAAAAGGAGAATCCTTTATTGATTAATGTTCCTGATTTGAATAAATTATTAGGAAAATCAGATTTTGTGACAGGTAGAATAATGGATGCAGATATTACTGATAGAAGGAAGAGTATCATTTGTAAATTTGCCAAAGAAAATGGCATCGAAATTGAAGATTCTTTTTGGAATGTTGGAAATCTAAAAAAAAGGGTATCTACGCTAGTTCCTTTTTATGAAGGTAGTGGTACAAGTTTTGAAGGTAGTGAGGAAGAGAAAAAACGGTATGATTCCATAGAGGAATTATACTGGGATACTGTAGATTATTATGAATATATTTCTTTTTTTGAAAAGATAGATAAACAAGGGATGGTTGATTTGACCGTGGCTAATATAGGTAATACATTTGATGAAGATATTGATATAAAAATTTTTATT
>OFFE01000052.1_pt1 | contig 92794 bp, 85 predicted proteins | sample 1521371 | NCBI WGS metagenome assembly OFFE01 (sample SAMEA3504131, study PRJEB24116) | mouse gut metagenome | biome: mouse gut; feature: mouse-associated habitat; material: faeces | place: Denmark | collected 2011 | reverse complement strand
CACGCCATGCGTTGAGTGCTGCATAGCGTATGACAGTCTTGCAAAAGCCGTTGAACGTATACATGATGTGTTCCTTGTATGCTTCTGTGCAAGGCATAGATAATTCCCCCTTTCTCCCACATAGGGCGGTGCATGGTTTACAGTTGCATTTATAATTCAGAGGGGCGATAGTATTTTAGACTGTCGCCCCTTGATTATCTTTCCGACAATATAAGATAGAAATAAATGATGTATTGGATTCTGTAGTAGTCGGCATTGTGGAAAAATCTAAACTTTTGGATTTTTCCACAATGCTTATCTCTTGGTCTTTAGCTTTTTGTTTCGGAATAATTTGATATTCGGTTCTACTCCGGCAGAATCCGCACATTTCCCCAATCTTTTGTTCTAGTGCCTGCTGATAATAGAATAGTCATCTGTATATTCCCCTGCTGACTGATAATCATTAATTAAAATCTGATATGGCTTGTCTAAAGAAATCCAGATGTCAAAGTCTCTGCTTTCAAAGTCGCCATCGGTAAACAATTGGTCATTCAATGTCCAAAATGTTGCGTTTTCACCAATTACGGAATGAACAGAATAGCGGATTCCTTCTGCTCCATTTACGATTTCAATCCCACCATTATAACTTAATGCATCTTTGGTTCTGTCCAGTTCTGTAAGACGATTGTATATTTCATCTTCCAATTCTATCAGTTTTTCGTTGTGGTAATGCTTCCAATTATATATCTCCCGCTGGTCAAAATCCGGACAGGCAAGATACGCTGTTTTCCCTTTCATATTCGGAACGGATATGTTAAACTCGCTTTTCTCCGATTGAAAAGGCAATGTTTCGGCTCCATAAACAAACACATTTACAGAGTTGTCGTCTTCTTCACTCTGTTTCCAGACCACGCGGCTGACCCGACAGGAAGCAAAATTGACTGTACCACTTATTTCAAGACAATTTGTTTCTTCGTTGTATGAAAGATCACCTATACTCATTGCGTGAGTAGATACAGGAACGCCGATTACAAAGACTTTTGCAAAAGCGGATAATAAAAGAAATACCAGCAACCCTATAGCAATTCCAACGATAATTTTCAACTTTCTGGTATGCTGTCGCAATTTTTTAAATCCGTCAAGTGCAATTTGTTCTTTTGCTTCCATTCCAGTATTCAATTCTTCTTTCATTTCCAAATAGGTTCTATTACATTTTTCGCATTCTTCTAAATGACCTTTTACTACATTTTCTCCTGCTTCGCTTAAAACTCCGTCAATATATCCGGGAAGCAGATCCTTGATGATATCGCAAGAATAATTTTTATCCATGTGCCTTCAACTCCTTTTTGATTTTTTGCTTTGCTCGATAAAAAACCGTCCTACTCCAATTTTCACTCTTTCCTAAAATTGCTCCTATTTCACGAAAAGAAAGTTCGCCCGTAATTCGATATAAAATAACTTCCCGTTCCAGCTCTGGCAAATGATGAATTGCCTGATAAAGCTCTATTTTATTTTCCTGATTCAGTACGCTGGTTTCTCCGTCCGGTGAAGAATCATCCGGTAAATAATCTGCCAGTTCTACCGTTTCCGCACGCTTCTTTTTGCGAAGCTCCTGATACAAAACATGTTTCGCTATCTGGCAAAGCCATACAGATAATTTACAAGAGCCGTTATAACGTGAAATGGAGCCTACCGCCCGTAAAAATGTTTCCTGCATTAGTTCTTGAGACCATTCTACATCCTGTGTATAGGAATATAAAAAACGATAAACTAAACTTGCATACTCTTGATAAACCGAATCCATATCTATATTTTTACAGGAATCCTGCATTTTTTCACCTCCTTGTAAGTAAATTTTTAAGTTATACAGGATATTTGCTATAACTTATCTCTTATATCACATAATAACGGCGTTTGTTACAACATAACGCAACTTTTTTCAAAAATATTATTATTTTTCCAAAGTATAAATATTGCCATAAATTTTCTTTGAAGTATACGGAATAATGTGGTGGCTGTCCACTAAATTATTATGTTACCTTACCACACATGAGCATTTGCGATAGGCTGTATTCACATAGTTGTAATATGCATCGTAAAAGCCATATTTTTCCAGATACTTGCAAGCCGTCATAATGTCCATTTCTTTCATTTTGGCAATAACGGACTGCGCCTTATCACTGTCCATCCCGCATACGGTCATCAAGTCCTTCTGTACCTGCGCCTGCCAGAGTTCCCGCCTTTGTCCTTCCTCCGTCGGCACATATCCCTCGCAGGCATCCCCGTTACGGTAAGTTTCCGGATAATCATTCACGATCGTTTCCCCCTCCGCCAGATAATGGATATGCAGATAGGGACTTACATTTTGCAATACCACCAAAACACCGACTGCGATACCCAGCCAGAGAAGCGGATTCTTCCAATAATTTTTTACTTCTCTCTTTAAAATTGACCACATGGGTCAACCTCCTTTCTCCCGCAACATCCGTATCCCGTATTATCTCCCCCCATAACCGGAAATGGATGTTCAAAAACATATACCCTGATGCAGACGAAATGCATAAATGAATGCATGCGTCCATCATAAAAGACAAATCACAACAAAAAGACAACGGGCAAAAAAAACGGATCGCTCACGCGATCCGACAAAATACTGCGGTTACTACAGCCCCGCCCTGTTCATCATTTTCCAAAACCAGTCTTCCTCCATGTTTTTCACAGTACAGCCTGCTGATATACATGCCGATTCCCGCATGTTTCAGACTGTCCTTCACATTTTTTCCATGGAAGGCTTCCGTAACCATTTCGATATCTTCCTGAAAACCCTCTCCGTCATCCCTGACACAGATATGCAGTTCGGAATATGCCATCCTTACCGTTATAACAATCTGCTGCTTCCCATAACGGAGGGCATTTGACAGCAGATTTTCCGTTACCTCCAGGATGATTTCCTTATCTCCGCGAAATCCTTCCTGTGCTTTTGCCACCTGCAACACACATTGCTTTCCATACTCTTTTTCCAGAACGGTAAGTTCCGCCCGGATCTCTTCCGCCAACTGCCTTAGCGAAATATCCGCTACAGCCGGTTTTCGGTTCTCTAAACTGCTCACCTTACGCATTGCTTCCACGAAAGCATCCATCCGTTCGATCTGGCGTCCGCTTTCCGTCAGCATTTCCATAGCCTGTCCGCTGTCGATGTCTTTCCCTAACAGATCTGACAGATATTCCGCCAGCATCTCCTGATAGCCCATAAGAACGGTCAGCGGCGCGCGTATATCGTGCGCAATGGCCGACCGCAGCATCTTCTCCTCCTCGATCGTCCTCCATAAGATCCGATTATTGCCGGCCAGCTGCTCCCGCATCCGTTCGAACTCCCTGCAGAGCACACCCATCTCATCCCGGCTCTCATAGGCAATGCCGAAATCCAGCTGGTTCTTCGCAATTTGCTTCGAGGCCGCCGCCAGTTCCGCGATCGGCCTTCTCAACTTGTTCCGGTAAAAGAGAAACACCGCCCCGCAGCTTCCTGCCATAGACAACACAAGCACGGTATAAGTCTGCAGGAAATCACAAAGCTCCGACACGAAATAGTCTGTCTGCGTCATTTCATAAGCCTGCGGTCTGGAAATGTCCGTCAGAAAATAAGGGCCTTCCTGTTTTACTGCTTCAAAGTATGCTTCCTCATCCACATAATGCCACCAGACATGCAGCTGCACCCGTATGGCAATCCTGGCAATGACTGCCGAGAGAATAAAACTGCAAAGCAAGGCCGCCGTCATATAGAGCAGGATTGTTTTTCTCAGGGAAAGATTTCTTATCTTGTCCATCGGTAACCCATCCCCCATATGGTCTCAATATATTCCGTTTCCGTATATTGCCGGAACTTTTTCCTGATTCTGCGGGTCAGCTCTGTAACTACCCTGCTGTCACCCTCCGCATCAAATCCGCAGACCTTCTCATAGATCCGCTCTTTATCAAAAACCATTCCCGGATGCATCGTCAGAAATTCGACGATCTCGTATTCCAGTCTTGTCAACTCCACATGATCCGTGTTGATCTGCACGGTCTTTGCCTTATAATCAATGGTTAACTCGCCCTGAAAACAGCATTCGGTCCTTTCCCTTTGCCGGCCCTCCCGTTTCAGATGCGCCGCGATCCTTGCCTCAAGCTCTTTTAAGCGAAACGGCTTTAGAATATAGTCATCGCCACCGGAAGAAAGCCCATTCACAACATCCTGTTCCTCCACCCGTGCCGTCAGGAATATGACAGGGCAGGATACTTTATCCCGTATCCTCCGGCATACCTCTATCCCGTCAATCCGGGGCATATTGATATCCAGCAGGATGATATCCGGCTGGAATTTCAACTTCTCCATCCCCTCTGCACCATTCTCCGCCGTGATGATCTCATATTTTTGCATTTCAAAATATTTTTGCAGCATTTTGAGAAGTGCAGCGTCATCATCAATGATCAATATCCTGTAAGCCATTTTAACTCTCTTCTCAACCCTTCTCCAACAGCGTCTGCAGATGATTCTGCAGAAAATTATCCTGCAGCGCCGACAGGCCCTGCGCATTCAGCTCCTGCACGATCACGCTGCACACCGCCTCGATGACAAGCACCCTGCCGTCATTGGTATTCAGATGATACAGATAGTCCTCTGCCTGCACGCCTTCCCATGCCTGCGCGGGATCGGGAATCTGATAGAGCAGGTTCAGCATGTCTCCCACCTCCGAACAGACGGCAAGTTCCCGCAGCCCTCTGTGCATCCATTTATAAAAAGGAGCATACTTCCGGTTCAGCAGATAGACGATCTTCATACTTTCCTGAATAAATTCGGCCAGCGACAATTCCGCCGCGATCCGCTCCCCGCGTTTCATGGCGCGGGCATAATTGTACTGCCCGGCCTGTGCCGCCTTCGCCAGCGCCTGCACCAGCCTGCGGATCCACACACGCTGCGGATAATATTGCAGCAGTCCGTTCCTGATCCCGCTGAATCTCCCCAGCGGATCCTCGAACACCTTGCCGTTCGTGGCAGCCGCCAGACTCTCCTCCGGCAAGGCAAGCCACTGCGCATCCGTCTCCGGGACCGTATCCCGCCCGAGGATTCCCAGATAGAAGTCTTCCAGACACAGCACGCCCACGCGTCCCCTTCCCTGTTCCTCCGTGACACGTCCCTTACACCCCATAAACTCCTGCGGCAGCGCCTCGTAGGCCGCCTGCATCTGTGCTCCGTACTGTCTGTATACCTCCCGGGGCAGCCATACACAAAAAGATGGACCATAGTCATGATCCATCGACACTTCATCGTCAAACCCCAGGCATTCCGAGCCGTATCCTGCCAGCCCCACGGCGGTCTGTCCGATCACCTGGGGAAACTTCGTCCGCAGCATTTCCTGCCCGTATGCCTTATAATATGCTTCCGCCAATTCCAATCCTTTTGTCATTTGATCGCTTCCTTCACTTCCTTTGCTTTCTGCAGATAGAACGCCTGTTTCTCCTGACTGCCCAGCTTCTCACAGACTGCGGCGCAGTTCTCACAGAGGATGGCGTAGCTCATATTTTCTCCGAAATGCACCCTGACCTCGGCCAGCGCCTTCTCGTAATACTGCAGCGCCCTCTCATAGTCCTCCATCCGATACCAAGCTTCCGCCACGCCGGCCAGCGCACCGCTATAGTGGGCATCCGTATTCTCGCCGCTTCGCTCAAACAGGGAAAGCGCCCGTTCCAGCAGTTCCTTTGCCTGCCCGGCCTCTCCCGTCTTAAAATACAGCAGCGCAAGATTGGTCAGCGTCGTCGCCGTCTCCATCTCGCCGCCTTCCAGCTTCTCGATAATGGCCAGCGCCTTCCTCGCACAGGCGATCGCTTCCTCGTTCTCCTCCGTCTTCTCAAGCAGGATGCTCATATTGTTATAAAGCCCCGCATACCGGTAATCCTCCGGCGGCAGAACACCGCTGTAGATCTGCAGCGCCTGTCTGTAATAGCGCAGCGCGGTGGCATAATCCCCCGCCGCCCGGTAAGCCGTGGCCGCATTCAGAAGGGTGGTGGCGAAATGCTCCGTGTTCTCCATCTGCAGCTCCTCCATCAGAAGCAGCACATCCTCCGCCGCCACATATGCCTTCTCGAAAGCCGACACGCTGCGGTAAAATCCGATCATCTCATTGCAGATGCCGATATAGGCTCCATAATCCTCTTCCTCTTTGGCCTGCGCCAGAGAAGCCACAAGAAACGGATCCACCTTATCAATCTCCTGTTTTGCAAAATAGGAATCCAATTCTTCATAAAATTTGTCTAATTTCATTGCTCCAAAATTCCCCTTCAAAATGTAGTCGTCACCTGTCCTGCCTGAAACGGCGCCATACCGCACTACGGCATCCAACATCACACTAATCTGTCCGTCAAAGATTATCGCCGCTCCTCATACGTAAACCTCTACGGGCGTCGCTCTAATACTGTCCGTTGAAGATCTGCGCGATCGGCGAATCATCCGACAGGATGATGGTCTTATTATCTCCCCGCATACTTTCTTTCAGCGCATCCAGCGCGCGGACAAACGAATAGAAATCCATTTTCGCCGGATCGGAATAGGCATTCGTCAGAATCTTCATATACTCAGCCTCTCCCTCCGCCACAGTCGCCTCCGCCTTGGCCTGCGCATCGGAAAGCATGATGGACACTTCCTTATCCGTGGTGTTCTCGATCATCTTCGCCTCGGACTTACCCTCCGCCGTATACTGGGCCGCGATATTCTCACGCTCGGAGATCATACGGGTATAGACGGCCTGCTTGTTGTCGTCGGGCAGATCCAGCTTCTTCACCTCCACCGCGGAGATCTCGATGCCGTACTGCTCCTCCACATGGTTGATCTGGGCCATGATCTCCTCCGTCAGGGAAGTAATCTCGATCACCTCTTCATGATCCTCCGAGATGACCATATCGTTGTTCTTCACTTCCTCCGGGTTCTGGTCCACCGTGATCGTCATCTTGCCGTCACGGCTGCGGATCACTTCGTCCTGTTTCATATTGGAGATGGTATTCTTGGTCGCATTATATACGATCGCGTCAATACGTCCTTCCGCATTGTTTACCGAACAGCTCAGCGTCTGTGCGAATTTAAGCGGATCCGTCACATGCCAGAGCACATAGCTGTCCACGATCATCGTCTTCTTATCGGACGTGATGACATCCGATGACGGCAGATCGTAAAGCAGAAGTTCCTTCGGGATCGTATCCACCGACTCGATAAATGGAATCTTAAAGGACAGGCCCGCATCCGTCACCACGCGCTGAACCCGGCCAAACTGTCTGATCAGCTTAAACTGGTTCTGCTTCGTCACCACCATGGAATTGCCAAGCAGTATCAATGCCACTACGGCAATAAGCGTCAGCAGAATGCCCGCTCCTGCCCCTTTTTTGTTCTTCTCTCCTTTGCCCTTTTTCCTTGTGCCGTCGGAATTGAACCGCTCAAAATCCCCGGCGCCGTTATTTGTATTAAAATTTTGATTAAAATCAGCCATAATAATCTCCCATTTCTGCTCGATCTGCGTTTGGATACAAGCACAAATCTGCCTCTAAACCTGTTCCGACCCTAAAACAATCTTCCAAACCGCCGCGATCATTCCTCTGTCTGGTCATCCTCCGTCTGCGTATTCACGGTACTGTTGATCGAACCACCCGTTTTCGTCGTGGAAGAATCACCCTCCTCCGATACAAAGCTGTCAAGCGGCAGAATCGTATTCATATTGCCGTCCTTACTCTGGATCACAACCTTTACATCCGGCAGAATATTCTCCATCGCTTCATAGAACATTCTCTTCTTCGTCACCTCGGGATATTTCGCATATTCCTGGTACATGGAATTGAAACGGGCCGCCTGGCCGTTGGCTTCGTTGATCCTCTCCTGTCTGGCCGCCTCGGCATCCTGCAGGATCTTGTCTGCCTCGGCCTCCGCGTTGGGGATCTGCTCGTTGCGGTATTTGTTGGCATTGTTTAAGGCCGTTTCTTTCCCCTGCTTGGCTGTCTCCACTTCCTTAAAGGCGTTCTCCACCTCCGCGGTAGGCGGTGTAGCATCCTGAATCGTTATATTCACAAGCTGGATACCGATATCATAGTCCTCCAGCTTATCCAGGATCATCTGCTTGATATTGGACTGGATCTCGTTCTTCCCCGTGGTCAAGACACTGTCCACACTGTAGGAACCGATCGTCGTCCTGATACAGTTCTGGGCGATATTCTTCAAAATCTCCTCCGGATTGCGGGAGGCGTACAGAGCCTTGACCGGATCGGTCACTCTATACTCGGCATAGAAATCCACATAAATAAAGTTATAATCCGATGTGATCATCATCGCATCGTCTTCTTCCCCATCGTCATGATAGCCGATGGAAAAGCCCTGGATCGTCGTATTCACCTTATTGACAGTCTGAATGAACGGGATCTTGAAATGCAGACCCGGTGTGGTGACCGCCTTCGGTGATCCGAACGTGCAGACAACCGCCTGCTCCTCCTCCTGAATGGAATAATAAGATCCACTCACCAAAATGACCAGAACTGCTATGGCTATAATGATGCCGACTGCCGATTTACCTTTGCCCCTGTCAAATTTATGCAGGTTTTCCATTGTTTTCTTCTTCGCGCCGAACATAGTTCTCCTCCCTGTGAAATTAATGCGATACATCTTCTATACATCTCTGTTATTATATACTATAATAAACAAAAACACTAATTAAATTTTGCTAAAGCGTAATCTACGGAGGAAAACATTATGAAAATTATTTTTGTCAGACACGGAGATCCTGATTATGAACATGACACATTGACGGAGAAAGGCATCCGGGAGGCAAAGCTGCTCTCGGACCGCACGGTAAACTGGCCGGTGACACAATTCTACTGTTCTCCCCTTGGCCGGGCACAGAAAACCGCTTCCTACACCCTCGAGCGGGTTGGACGGGAAGCCATTACTCATGACTGGATGAAGGAATTCTTCTATCCGATCGAGGATCCCGTCACCGGCCGGGTCGGCGTACCCTGGGACTTCATGCCGGAATACTGGACGAATATTCCCCAGATGTATGACAGGGAAGGCTGGAAGGAAACGGAAATCTACCGTTCCAACCCCGCACTGCTCCCTGCCTACGCCGAAGTATGCGAAGGAATTGACAATATTCTGGCCTCCTATGGTTACCGAAGACACCACAATTATTATCTGCACGAAAATCTCTCCACACAGAAAGGCGCAGAACAGCCTGCGGCGGCACAAAGCGGTGCACCAGACCATGCTGACAATACGACAAATACGACCGGCCAAACAGACAGCACCATCGTGATCTTCTGTCATCTGGGCGTGACCTGTGTGATGATGAGCCATCTGCTGGGTATATCCCCTGCGCTGCTGTTCCACAGCCTCTATCTGGCTCCCACATCAGTCACCATCCTGGGCACAGAAGAACGCCGTGGCAATATCGCCCAGTTCCGGGCGCAGGTCATCGGAGATGCCAGCCACCTGACAAAAGGCGGTGAACCGATCTCTGCCGCAGGATATTTTACCGATGTATTCCAGGGATAAATCAGGTCCGGAGAATATCGAATAATTTCATACAGAAAGACCATGCTCCCACTTATCCGAAGCATGGTCTTTCCTTTGTGTGACTGATTTACCGGACTCTTTCCGGAAAACCGATCTTCTTCTGCACCCTGCGCAGAGTCTTCGTAGCATAATAGCCCGCCTTCTCCGCATTTTCCTTGATAATCTTATCAATATAGTCCTTGTTGCCGGACAGGTCATGGAATCTGTCCTGCAGCGGTTTCAAGACACCGACAACAGCCTCCCCCACAGCCATCTTAAAGTCGCCGTAACCTTTACCCGCAAACTCCTGCTCCGTCTCCTGGGGCGTCTTTCCCGTGCAGGCACAGTAAATATCGATCAGGTTACGGATTCCCGGCTGCTCCTCACAATAACGGACACAAGCCTCCGAATCTGTCACTGCCCGCTTAAATTTACGGATAATTGTATCCGGATCGTCCATCAGGTAAATGCTGGCGTTCAGATTCTCATCGGACTTGGACATCTTCTTCGAGGGATCCTGCAAACTTTTAATACTGGCTCCTGTCCTGCCCAGATAAGGCTCCGGAATCGTGAAAACATCCCCATAAACGCCATTGAAGCGCTGCGCGATATCCCGCGTAATCTCCAGATGCTGCAGCTGATCTTTGCCCACCGGCACCACATCCGCCTGATACAGCAGGATATCAGCCGCCATCAGGACAGGATAAGTAAATAACCCGGCGTTGATATTGTCCGCATGTTTGGAAGCCTTGTCCTTAAACTGTGTCATGCGGTTTAATTCTCCCATATAGGTAAAGCAGTTCAGGATCCAGGACAACTCTGCATGGCCGGATACATGGGACTGATAGTAAAGACAGTTCTTCTCCGGATCAATCCCCGCCGCTATGTACAAAGTCAGCAGATTTCTTGCCCTTTTCCGCAGCTCCGCCGGATCCTGCCGCACCGTGATGGAATGCAGATCAACCACCGAGTAAAAGCACATATATTCATCACACAGCGTAACCCAGTTTTTTAATGCGCCCAGATAATTGCCAAGTGTCAAATTGCCCGTCGCCTGCATCCCGCTGAATAAAACTTTCTTTCCGTCTAACATGTCTCCTCCATTCTGAAAAATCCGCCGCCGGAATCCTTCTTTCTCTTTCCCGTTAAGGCATTTTCTACACTTTCTTTGAAACAGTTTAACACTGCCCCTCCTTTCTCGTCAACCAAAAAGAAAAAGGAAGGGCAGTGTGATAACTGCTCCGCTCATTCGGGTTCGCGAAACGAAACCCGCAAACAAGCTTTGCTCACTTTCTACTTGTCATTGCAGCCGCAGCTGTCGGAAAACGGTCTCGGCTCGAAACGCGGCTCAAAACGGGAATCGTTACCGCAGGAGCAGTCACGCTCCGGTTCGCGTTCCCTTCCGCACTCACGTTCCCGCTCTCTTCCACACTCGCATTCCCGCTCTCTCGGGCGGCATGGCGGCGGCGGTACGGGCCTGGGCTTTTCACAGCCACAGCCTGTATCTCTGCCGCATCCACAGCCGTTGCGGCCGCAGAACAATAAAAACAACAGAATAATACTACAGTTCATATCTTCTCATCTCCTTTTTACCTGACGGTTCAGATGTCTTCCCTGTTACGGATATCCGATCGCCAGCTTTACGACGGTACGGATGTCTACAGGCACTACTCGACAGTACGGTCAGCACATTGTATGTACTGCCCTGTCTGAACTGCCACTTTTTTCATACCTTATCGTATGCAAAAAAGAGTGAGAAGGTTACTTACTTTAAAACTCTGTTCCTGATATAGCGGAAGGTCTCTTCTTCGCCCTTCTCAGCCAGCATGTGCAGCAGAAATTCCAAAAGCTTCTTCGTCTTTGGATGCAGCGGCGGCGGAGTCGGAGACGACTGATAATACAGCAGTGGATCCTGACAGGCGTATGCATCCTTATGATATACCTTACAGGCTGCGATCCGATCCATGAACATCTCCACGATATACCGCCTGGGCATGGGAGCCGGCGCCATACCTCCCTCTATTCCCCGACAGCTGTAATCGATCCAATATTCATAGTGATGTTTATTCCGCCCCTTGTGATGCAGCCAGGAAGACGAATAGCCGATCCGCTCCCGCTCCGCATTGTTCGGGCTTCTGTCTCCCTGCCAGTATCTTGCACCCACCAGGAACTCGGTGGGACTGAATTTCGACATATCATGAAAAATCCCCTGCCAATACAATCCGACTTTAAAACAGCCCTCCATCACCAGACGTTTATGAAGCGTAATCGTTTTTAAATGTTCCCATGCCTTTATCATAATTCCACTATCCTTATCTTTATTGATACTCTATAACCATTCAGCCTTCCACATTCCTGTTATACGCCGCGTGCAGACACATTGTCTGTTTTCCTCCCCGGCAAAGCGCTGCCGCGCCTGCGGCGCTGTTTGTTTGAGATCTCCGCCACCGGGCAGTCCTCTGTCGTATATACCATGACAGTTCGCGGCGGAATGGTAATTTTCAGCAGATTCTCTTCCACGCTCCCACTTAATTGCCCGTCCTGTTTTCTTTCTGCCTGTTGTTCTTCCTTTTTATCGGTTCTCTCCTGTGTATCTGTGGAAGCGTAAAGTTTCCAGACCTTCCCTCTGGGCAGTGTGGGCAGCCCAAGAACATGAGACTGCCAATACAGATTCACCCCGAAATAAATGAAATCTTCATCCCTGCGGCCGTCAATCTCCCCATAGTATCCGCAGTACATAATGCCAATGGATCTGCTGGCAGGGCTTGTATCCGGCCGCCATGCCTCCTTACCATGGAAGGAAATATCCGGATAACCACAGGAAAGCGTATCCATCCCTTTCAAAGGCATGGCGCTGTGAAGGATCGGATGCTCCCTGCGCAGCCGGATCAGCATCTTCGTATAAGCTAACAGTTCCCCGCCGCTTTCCATCTGGTTCCACTTAACCCACGTCGTATCATTATCCTGACAGTAGGGATTGTTATTACCGTTCTGGGTATTTCCAAACTCATCACCGCTGTATAAAAGCGGCGTCCCCTGGGCAAGAAAAACAAGCGTCATGGCATTCTGCATCTGCTTTCTGCGCAGCTGCAAAACAGTTTTCCTGCGGCTCTTTCCTTCCACGCCGCAGTTCCAACTGCAGTTGTAATCCGTGCCGTCCCGGTTGTCCTCCCCATTGTCTTCATTGTGCTTCCGGTCATAAGACACCAGATCCGCCAGCCGGAAACCGTCCCACTTGGCGATATAATTGATGATGCCCGTTTCCGGCCTGTTATTGCGCACATGAAAAATGAATTGGCTGACCATGCTGTCATCCCCCTTCAACAGGCGGCGCACATCATACTGAAATGCTTCACTCAGCCAGCCAATATTGCGGGATAAAGCCGCCGGTTCTGTGGCCATCGGACTGTACTGCTGTATGGTCAGCAGTTTCGTATCCGACAACAATGGTTCCGCGGCAAACAATCCAATAGGCAGATCCACCCCCATCACATGAAAACCGTCTATATGATATGCTACTTTCCAATATTTCAAGACATCCAGCATCTCTACAGGAACGACCTCCGTCGGGAAATAAAACTGCATCAATACCTCAATGCCTTCCCTGTGCAGCGCCTTCACCATATCCTTACATTCGGTTACCGCATCCTGGCTGTACGAATAAGCCCCCTTAGGACTGTAATACATCCCCCTGCGGTATCCCCAGTAATTGATCTTGTAAGGAAGCTCCCGCTTCCCCATTCCGGATGCTGCCTCAGCCTCTCCCGCAGCCGGCCCCACAGGCTGCTTATAAGAAACAGCCGCCTGCTCCATGGATAAAAAAGCCTGTGCATTTTCCTGCACCTGAATCTCATCAAATTCGTAAGCCGGCATCAGCAATACCGAAGTAATCCCCAACTCTTTCAAGTAGGAAATCTTCTCCGTGATCCCGGCATAGGTACCTTTGTGCACTACCCCAGAAGACCTGTGCTTCGTAAAGCCCCGCACATGAAGGGCATACAGTACTACGTTTTCATAAGGGATTCCCGGTGCACGGTCCTGCTCCCAATCATAGTTCTCGTCCGGCACCATACAGCGTAACAATCCTTTGCCCGGAACACCGTATTTCGTGTTACACTCTATCTTCCTGCAGTACGGATCCTGCCAGACCCGTTCCCCACAGTAAAATAGATAGCTGAACTCTCTGTTCTGATAGCCCTCCAGCAGCATGGCATATACGGAACCTACCCTGCTCTCTTCCGGAAACGGGATCCTGACGCCTCCTCTGTGCTTCCTGTCATACAGAATGATGCCAAACTCTGCTGAATCTTCCGTATGTATTCTTCTGTGCACCGCCGCGATGTGCAGCCCTGCATGTCGGAAATACACGCCTAAAGGATAAATTTGTGTCTTAACTACTTTGAAGTCTTTGTACATGAAATCCTCCGACAAAATGTAAGTTTATGGTTATTCACCAGTACAACGTAACATTAATTTCTGACCGAAAATTGCATCCCCACCACACAGCTGATATAATACAAATTAAATGCCATGTTATCATTTTATCACAAAAGATGAGTTTTCCAAACAAAAATTTCTTTTATTTTCAGAATATCCATTGAATATCTGTCCAGATTTCAGTAAAATATCTATAAGTTATCTGCAAAAGGCAACAGTCTAACCGATTTTAATCATTTATATTCCGGTGCGGTCAGTGATGTAAGCATAAGGATCTGACCAGACTGTCACTGCATATATTCGCAGTTTCTACCGCTGCGAAGGAAAGGAAGGCCCACTATGAGCAAACAAAATATTCCGGAAGACGGCAACGGATACGACGCAGAAGAGATGACCGTAGACCTTGATCTGGAGGACGGTACCACCGTCACCTGTGCCGTGATCACCATTCTCACCGTATCCGGGCGGGACTATATCGTCCTGCTTCCGTTAAATGAAGCCGGAGACAATACGGAAGGCGAGGTATGGTTCTACCGTTACAGTGAGAACCCGGATAACCCCAACGAAGAGCCGACGCTGGATTATATCGAAGACGATGAAGAATACGAAGCCGTGGCGGAAGCTTTTGACGAGTATCTGGACGCCGCAGAATTTGACGAACTGCTGGAAGGCGATGCAGAAGAGACGTGATCCGTCAGACATGCAAGGAACCGGGAAGGTGCATCTTTTCCGGTTCTTCCTTTGGCTGTCATCAGACACAGGCTGTGCCTCGCTCTGGTCATCGCCACATAGAACATGCGCCGTTCCTCTTCTATCTCCTCCTCTGTCACCGCCTTGGCAGAAGGGATTTTCCCCTCCTGGCAATCCGGCAGATAAACGCTGTCAAATTCCAGACCTTTAGAAGCGTGCATGGTCAGCAGATTGACCGCGTCCTCCTTCTCCTGTTTCTGTTCCTGAATATCCTTTAGCGTTTCCTCATAACCGGCTATATATTCCTTCATATCCTGCAGTGATGAAAAACCGCGGGATACTTCCTGAAACTGCACTGCTATCCTGATCAGTTCGTCTGCTTTCGGGCCTTTGTACTTCTCACGCAGATAACCGTCATAGCCGATAATATTGCGGATATAATGAATCTGCAGATACAGTTTTCGTCCTCTCAGATTTCGAATATCCTGAAATAATCTTCTGACCCGCTCCTGTAAGATGGCTGAGTTGCGATAGCAGGCCAGCAGAACCTCCTCCCGCACCGTCTCTTCCGTTACGATGTCTCTTTTCAAATATCTGACCGGGCGGTTCATAATCCGCAGAAAATATTTCCTGCTTACCCCGACAGAAATCCCTGTACCATATGGACACCTGGCCGTTTCATGCCCTGATGCTTCCGCAGCAGGATTCCTTATTCCTGCACTGCAGCGCTTCGCATCTACATTGGCCATTTCCTCCGCCAGTTCCAGATATGCCATGATATCCAGCACCACAAAGTGCCGGAACCGGTTGCCGGGACGCTCCTTCATGGAAAAGGGGATTCCGTGTCTGCGCAGAACCTGTGCCCACATGGCACAGTCATAATTGGTTCGGCAGATCACTGCACAATTCGACAGCAGGCCGGCTCTTTGTCTCTCTCTGATTTCCCTGACAAATGTCTGCCGCATCTCTTCCTCGTTTTCGCACTGCAGCAGGCGGAATCCTTCGCCCTTTTCGTGCACAGCGCAAATCCGCTTATCAATGCGGTGCTGATTCTCCCCGATCACTCGAAGCGCCGCTGCAGTGATCTGTTTATGGCAGCGGTAATTCCTGTCAAGCAGGACGACCGCCGCTGCCGGATAGTCCCGCCGAAACCTCTGCATACTGTCGGGACTTGCACCCCGGAAGCCATAGACAGACTGGTCGTCATCTCCCACGATAAAAAGATTATGCTGCGGAGCCGCCAGCATTCTCACAATCTCATACTGCAGCGGCGATATATCCTGAAATTCATCCACCAGGATGTACTGTGACTGCTCCTGCCACCGACCAAGTAGCTCCCTGTCTTCCCGCAGCAGCCTGTGACAGTGAATCATAATATCGTCAAAATCCATCTGTCTGAACTCCTGTTGATAACTCTTATATTCTTTTACCAGAAAAAGGATGTCCTCCTCCCCGATTCCCTCTATGGACAGCGGTCTCACCTTGCCCGTCATTTTACAGAAACCGACCGAGTCAATCAATTCCTCCAGGTCTTCCTCCCTCACACAGGCAAAATGATTGTGCAAATGTACCAGCTGTCGAATCTGTTTTCTTTTCTCTGATTCTGTCATAATGGAATAACCCCGATAATGGGCCGACTGTTTCAGAATGTGATAGAACACGGCATGAAAAGTGCCAAATCTTACCGGAGGCCGCTCCGGCTGTGTAAGACGGAAGAAACGCTCCTGCATTTCCAACGCCGCTGCTTTCGTAAATGTGATGACCAGAATGCGGGCCGGATCAACGCCCTGCTTCATGATGAGATGTAAGATGCGGTGTACGGTGACGAAGGTCTTGCCGCTGCCAGGCCCCGCTATAATCTGTGCGGGGCCGGCAGTATGCAAAATCGCTTTCTCCTGATCAGGATTGATAATCTGCTCAGACACTCTGTAATTTCTCGATTCCTTTACGGATTCTGCTGAGGGATTCATCCTTCCCCAGCACTTCCATGATCTCCGTAGCTCCTGCCGGCGTCATCTGCCTGCCGGAAACCGCAGTCCGTATCGGCCACATCACATAACCGTTCTTACATCCCTTCTGCTCCACATAAGAAGACAGCGTCGCATAAAGCGCATCATTGCTGTAATCTGTCTGTTCCTCCAGAAGCGGTAAAATTTCCTGCAGCACTTCCAGAGAAGACTCCCTGCTCGTCTTCATCTTCTTATGGGTATACATCTCTACATCATATTCCGGCAGCATCTCAAAGAAATCCACCATTTCTCTGATATCCGGAAATATCTCGATCCTGGTCTTGACCATGGCCGCAATCTTCTTTAAATCAAGATTGCAGGACAGTGCCTCTTTCAGATAAGGCTCCGCCATCTCATAGAACCGTTCAGGATCCATAGCCTTTAAATATTCTCCGTTCATCCATTTCAACTTGGTATAATCAAATACCGCCGGTGATTTGGACAGATGATGGTAGTCAAACTTCTTCACCAGTTCTTCCAGCGTAAAGATCTCCGTATTATCCTCCGGACTCCAGCCAAGAAGCGCCACGAAATTCACCACAGCCTCTGACAGAAATCCCTGCTCGATCAGATCTTCATAAGAAGAATGACCACACCGTTTGGACAGCTTCTGGTGATTCTCATCTGTGATCAGCGGACAGTGTACATATTCCGGCACCTCCCAGCCAAAAGCTTCATAGAGACGATTATACTTGGGAGATGAAGATAAATATTCATTGCCCCGCACTACATGCGTGATCCCCATCAAGTGATCATCCACCACATTGGCAAAGTTGTAAGTCGGATAACCATCCGATTTAATCAGGATCATATCATCCAGCTCACTGTTATCCACCGTGATATCACCGTAAATATCATCGTGGAAAGTAGTCGTCCCTTCAGTAGGATTGTTCTGTCTGATCACATAAGGAACGCCTTCCGCAAGCTTTGCGTCCACTTCCTCTTTCGAAAGCTGCAGACAATGCTTATCATATACATTGATTTCCTTCCCGGCGACCGTTCTGGTCAGTGTCGCCAGCCTGTCCTTATCGCAGAAACAATAATAGGCCTGTCCCTTATCGATCAGCTGTCTGGCATATTCCAGATAAAGTCCCTTCTTCTGCCGGTCGCTCTGCACGTAAGGTCCCACACCGCCGTCCTTATCCGGCCCCTCATCATGCACCAGTCCCGTCTTCTCCAGCGTACGGTAGATAATATCTACCGCCCCCTCCACATAACGTTCCTGATCTGTATCCTCAATCCTTAATATGAAATCACCACCCTCATGCTTTGCGATCAGATAAGCATACAAAGCTGTTCTTAAATTCCCTACATGCATACGGCCTGTGGGGCTGGGGGCATATCTTGTTCTTATTTTCTGACTCATTTCTTTTTCTCCAAATTGTATTCTGGCCAAACTGCAGTCACACAGTTCTCCCAGTTCTTCTATTCTATCCTGTAAGCCGCAAAGTCACCGACTCAGTCCTCCGCCGGCACTCTGCACCTGAAACCGTCATCGCCTGAAAACTCTTCTAATTCTGCTCCGGAATCTTCTTCTCCGCTGCGTTCTTAAAGCTGCCGACCGCCTTCGCTGCTGCAGGCACGGCAATATTCGTTCCGGCGCCTGCAATACATCCGCCCGGACACGCCATACCTTCAATCAGGCAGCCATTCTTCTTGCCCGCCTTCGCCAGCATCAGCATCTTCTTACACTCGGACAGACTCTCGGCATGCTCGATGTTGACTTCCACATCAGGATAATATTCCCGCACACACTCTTCAATGGCGCTTGCCACGCCGCCGGCTACACCGTATCCGCGTCCTGCACCAGTTGCACCCTGCAGTGCATCCAGTGCCTGAATCTCTTCCAACAGGATACCTTTGGCTTCAAAAATACCCGTCAACTCCTCAAACGTAATGACGAAATCCACATCCGAGCGGATCGTCCTCCTGGACGCTTCCAGCTTCTTGGAGGCGCAGGGTCCTATAAAGACTACCTTGGCATCCGGATGATCCTCTTTGATGATCCTGGCCGTAGCCACCATCGGCGTCAGAGCATTGGAGATCTTATCGATGGTCTCCGGGAAGAACTTCTTCGCCAGCACCGACCATGACGGACAGCAGGATGTCAGGCTGAAAGGCAGTTTACCCGTAGCTACCTCCGAAGCATAATGCTTCGCTTCCGCGATGGCTCCCAGATCCGCTCCGATAGCCGTCTCATAGACATCATAAAATCCCAGCTCCTTCAAAGCCGTCTTCAACATATCCGGCGTTACACTGGGTCCGAATTGTCCCGCAAAAGCCGGCGCTACCTGCGCAACGATCTTATGTCCCGACTGCAGGGCGCGAATCAGCTGGAAAATCTGAGACTTATCCGCGATCGCACCAAAAGGACAGTTCACCATACACTGTCCGCAGGAAACACACAAGTCATTGTCAATGACCGCTCTGCCCTTCTCATCATTCTTGATTGCACCCACACCGCAGGCTCCTGCACAGGGTCTGACCTGATGGGAAATGGCATCGTAAGGACACACGGCTTTACATTTACCACATTTAATGCATTTCTCCGGATCGATCACCGACTTACCGCTCTGCATGGAGATTGCGCCCCGCGGACAGACTTCCCGACAGGGATGCGCCACACAGCCCATACAATGATCCGTCACGTAATAGCGGTTCTCAGGACAGGCATTGCAGGCCGAAGGAATCACCTGCATCAGCGGAGGCTCATAATACTTCTCGTCAATGTTACTCTCCTCTAACCCCTGGGTCAAATGAACCGGCTGATTCTCCGGCCGCAGTGAAAGACCCATAGCCAGACGAATCCGCTCTCGTACAATGGCCCTCTCCCGGTAAATGTTCTCATACTCCGATTCTTCATAATCTACTATCTTATAGGGAAGCGCCTCCACATCATCCTTCAAGTTCTCCGAATGATAAGCCAGATTGGCCACTTCTTTAAATATACGGCGTCTGTTCTTGCGAACCTGCGTATCAATTCCTCTCATGATCGATCCTCCCTGTCTTCTCCTCTATGCCGTACCTGTGCCTTATGCCGCCCACGATACAAATATTTCCTGAAAAAGGATACAGCTGATGCATACGTCCACCCCAATGTTAATATTTTAACAAACAACCCTTTAAAAAGCAAGAAAAAAATGGTTGCACACGTTTCTCTCATTTTTGCACAAACTTACGCGGAAGTCAACAACCCTGCTGCAAGTAGCATAACAATAGTAAACGACATTGGAAATTTCGTTTGCTATGAAAGTCGGAGACTTTCATAGCAAGGATGGCCATGCGGCCCGCCAGGCGGCAGGCTGAGCATGATGGAGGTTTATTATGAAAGTCTCCGACTTTCACAGCATGGATGGCCATGCGGCCCGCCAGACGGCAGGCTGCGCATGATGGAGGTTTACTATAAGTGTAACAGTGCTTCACAGTCTTCTTCGCCGCAGCCAGATGACCAGACCGATCAGCAGACATCCAAGCGGCAGTACAATAATCGACACAAATCCTACAACATAGACCGTACGTGCAGTGAAGGTCAGATAGCCGATATCAAAATACTTCACCGGAACAGACACAGAACTCTCACGCTCCGCCAGACTGCTTACAATGCTGCCGAACAACTTCATATTATAACCCGGCACCACTTTGTCCGCAGCTGAAGTAAATATCTGTTCTGAAGACACAATGGCTGCTTTAGAGACCGTTCCCTCACCAACAGCTTTCTCTATGCTCAAACCGATCACGAAGGGTCCGTCAACAGCATCCGTACTTCTGCTGTAATCCTCCCCGTCAAAAATATCCTGCTTGCTGAATGCGTCGCTGCTGGTCATAAGAAACGGCGTATAAAGCAGATCGTCCTCATCCTCCTCATACATAAGTCCGCTTGCATAGGGAACAAATACAGCCCCGCCGGACACACGCTGCGTTACGTCTGTATCTTCCACCTCAGGAAACAGCCAATAGGGAATCTGGTAATAATGCTCCCTGTCTTCCTCAATGATCAGTCCATCCACCAAAGACACCCCGTAGTAATCCAGAATCCGCGCAAAGCCCTGCATTTCGCTGTCCGTCCAAACCGGTGCGATCAGCGCATTGCCGCCCTGTTCCAGATAACGCAGTATTTTGTCTACATCTTCCTCCGAGTAATCTCCGGCAGGGGCATTTATAATGATCCCCTGCGCATCCTCCGGAACCTCATCCACCGTATTCAGGTTCAGATTTTCATACGCAAGATTTTCCTTCTCCAGCATATTCAAAAAAGATTCCTCAAAGGCCAGCTCATCATGACCCATAATCAGATACAACTTCGGCTGCTCTTCCATCATCACCCTGGAGATTGCGGAAAGGATCTGTCCCTCACCGTCATACCCCGTCAGCGTGTACTGATAGCTGCTGTAATTCATATCATACTGATAAATATCATCGTAACTGATCACAACGCTGCCCTTTGACCCCTCCACAATCAGACTGTTGTTTACCGGCTCCTCTTCCGTATAATTATAGTAAAATTTCGGATTTGCCAACGGATCGACATAGCTTACCGTCACATGCCCTGACAGGTTTTTGAGCTGTTGCAGCGTCTTGTCCAGATCTTCATCCTTTGCCGCCTCATCTGCCAGCACGTAGATAGTCACATCCTCCTGCAGACTGCCAATCATCTCCTTCGTATCTTCCGTCAGGGTATACAGCTTATTTGCCGTCACATCAAAAGCGGTATACCGGTCCGGCACATAATTCAATCCAAGATTGATCAGAATCGTCACCACGGCAGCCGCTACGATCCCCATCACACTGTAGGTTCCCAGACGGATCCCTTTTCCCGACACACTGTATCGACGTTTCTGAATCGACTGTGTCGTGCAAAACAGGACAAAAACCGTGAGCGTGACAAAATATGCCATCGACTCCACCTGAAAATAACCGTTGGAAAGTGCATCAAACCTTCCGATCATATCAAAACAGTACAACACCTTCGAGAGAGATTCCGCAAAGACACCTGTACCGGCGCTGGAAATCATACTGCACAGCCCCGCCATAATATATCCTGAGAACAATACGATCAGCGTCAACACCGCCGCAATCACAACACTTTCCGTCAATGACGACAGAAACAGCCCAATAGCCAGTCCCAGACAGCCATACAGGAAAAAACCCGCCAGAGAAGCATAGGAGATTCCTGTCTGGAACGCCCCTGCACGCATCAGGAAAGGCGGCGTAAGGCCGATGATCACTGCCGGGATCGCCAGAACCGTCACCAGCGCCAGGTACTTGCCCAGCACGATCCGCCCCACTGAAACCGGCGCCGTAAGAATCAATTGGTCCGTCCTGTACTTCCTGTCCTCTGAAAGAACACGCATGGTCAGGATCGGAATGGTCAGGATAAAAAGAAATACTATGCTCTGCAGTACATAGGAAATTGTCGGATACCCCGACATGATATTATATACCGTAAAATAGATGCCCATCATAAACAATGTGGCTGCCAGAAACAGCCATCCAACAAAAGAATGAAAAAAGGATTTCAGTTCTCTTTTATAAATTGCCATCATCGTCTCTGTCCTCCTTTACGCCCTCATACATTCCGCTTCTTGCGCGGCCTCTCCGGTGAGTTCCAGGAAAATATCTTCCAATGTCCTCTCCTGCCGGTTCATGGACAGGATCGGCATACCGGCTCCCGCCAGCGCCACAGATAACTCTTTACGGATATCTGCATTGTCCGCCACATCCAGTTCTATCCTTATGCTGCCGGACTCCTCTGCCGGTTCGATCATGCAGGATATAATCTGACCGATACCCTGCAGAATCTCCTCCGCCTGTTCCTTTTCGCCGAGAACGACAACCTCCATTTTGGTTCTGCCCTGCATCCTCTCCTGCAGTTCTTCCGGCGAACCACTGGCCGCCAGCTTTCCTCCCGATATGATCATAATATGATCGCAGACAGCGCTTACCTCCGACAGAATATGAGAACTCAGAAGAATGGTATGCTCTACGGAAAGTTCCCTGATCAGATCCCGCATCTCCAGAATCTGCTTCGGATCAAGCCCTACCATCGGCTCATCCAGGATCAACACCTCCGGATAGCCGATCAACGCCTGGGCCAGCCCGGTACGCTGCTTATAACCTTTGGAAAGATTTCGGATCAGACGCCCCGCTGCTTCTTCCAATTGGGTTTTATCAATGATCTCGTCTACATGATGGACACGCTCCTTTTTGGGAACTTTTTTCAGTTCCGCCACAAACAGCAGATATTCATATACCGTCATATCCGTATATAACGGCGGTATCTCCGGCAGATAACCGATACACTTCTTCGCCTTCTCCGGCTCCGTCAGAATATCAAAACCATTTATTTTCACTGTTCCACTGCTGGCAGCTATGTAGCCTGTCATAATGTTCATCGTTGTGGATTTTCCCGCACCATTAGGTCCCAGGAATCCGTAGATCTGACCTTTTTCTACCGTAAATGACAGCCCATCCACCGCCATATGGCTTCCATATCTTTTGCTTATATTTTCTACCTGTATCAAAGCAAAATTCCTCCCTTCTATCCAGGAATATTCGACCTGCATCTGCTCTATATCGCTTGATGTTGTCTGATACTGCACTGCCGGGCATTACACTGCCCGATGCTTCCAACAGCGCTTTCGAACAGGCACTCTTATAAATGTACCGTACAAATGTGTTACGAATCTTATCAAAATGTGAAAATTATGTGTCCATGTTAAACGCAAAAATTCCCCAAACGCAAACACGCGGCTATGATTATATCATAATATATTATTAAAAACATCTGAAAATATGGAAAGGAAACTTCATGAAAGACTATATGTACAGAGATAATATTGACAAGTTTCCTGTTGCAATGGCCTATGTTCCCTGGCAGCATTTCAACGGAATCTGCGATAATCTGGAAGAAGGCTACTGTGCAGGAACCATCTTCCCGGAGCTTGACAAACCATTCACAGGAAGGAGATGCTGTAAATCATGAATATGCACTTTGCAAACGAGCAGGAAAAACTGCTCCATGATATCGGCGTTCTGGATTTCGTAGTCATCGAGCTTGCCCTCTACCTTGACACCCATCCTACCGACCGAAACGCCATGGAATATTATAACCACTATAATCGTATGACGAATCAGGCCAAAAAAGAATACTCTGAAAAATTTGGTCCCCTGACACTGGCTCTTGCCGACACATCCGACTGCGGCGACTGGAAATGGGCGACCCTGCCTATGCCCTGGGAAGGAGGCTGTGCTTAATGTGGAATTATGAAAGAAGACTTGAATTTCCTGTCAACATCAAAGCGCCTAACGCCATGCTGGCGCAGGCAATCATCAGCCAGTACGGCGGACCCGATGGTGAGATGGGCGCCTCCATGCGCTACCTGTCACAACGCTACGCCTGCCCATACAGAGAGGTGGCTGCAGTACTGACCGATATCGGCACAGAAGAACTGGCTCACCTTGAAATGGTGGCCGCTATCGTCCATCAGCTGACCAAAAATCTCTCCATGGAAGAAATCGAGGAATCCGGATTTGCCAATTATTATGTGGATCATACCATCGGAATCTGGCCACAGGCCGCGGGTGGTGTGCCGTTCAATGCCTGTGAGTTCCAGTCAAAAGGGGATATCATTACGGATCTGACTGAGGATATGGCCGCAGATGGGGCGATTTTGTAAGAACAACATGAAAAAATATGACAAAACAGGTCTGCTTCATTTTATAACCCATCAACGAATCAACTCCTTAAGTCTCAAGTCAGTCTCAAAATTATATGAAAAAATGAGACTGATTTGAGACTTGAAATGAGACTTGATATAACTCATTCCTGTAAACCCTTGAAAAACCGCACTTTTTCAGTCTCGAAGCGGTTCCAGGCTGTTTGAGACTACATGAGACTGAAATGAGACTGAGATTTTATAAAGTCCATGTTGAGATGTTTTTATCATATGCTGCACCTGTGATTCTTTTAATTTTTGCATAATCTCTGAACACGGTTGCCCTTGAAATATCCAATTCTGCCATGACCTGTTCCACTGACAGATGAATATTTTCACAAATCATATCATAAATTTTCTGTTCTCTTTTAGATAATGTCTTACTTTCCTTTGCTGACTCTGCCGCTATTTTATTCAGAGGAATAGAAATTTTAAAAACATCATCTTCAAATAGTTCCGGCTTTCCGCCTTCAGAATAGATTGGCGTATATTTATAAAGATTTCTGACACCGGAACCAATTGTGTCAGTTCGTCCAATATTTGCAAAAAATTGCTGTATCAATGGATTTTTAGGATATGGCGTAAATTCATCGCTCATGATATTTCCATGCCGTCTGGGCACGCACCAGTTCTCTGTTTTTAACCAGTCTTTTTCAATAATCAGCTTTGCCGGATAAGCGCTGGAAAAATCTCTATGGACTAATATATTGCCAATAACCTCTCTTGCTATCAGGTCTCTTATACTTGTATTTACATTATCTACAAGAAAAAATTTATCAGAAGTATGCTTGGCAACAAATTCCATAAGAAGCTCGTATGATTCAATCAAATTGGTTGCAACCTGCAATCTGTCATCATAGCGGTCTAAATTTTCAACCCGATAAATTGCATCTGTTACATAACCCGGACAGCAGGAGCGTATCACTTCATCTTTACCGAACAACAGTACTCCTGCAAGATTGTATCCCTGCACTCCCGACGAAAAATCCTTTTCCCACAATCCGGCACTTTTCAAAATATCCTGATCAGACATTTGGAGCCAATCATGATCCGGTTTGCGGCTTTTGACAAGATTCCGTACCTTATTCATCAAATCCAGACGTAAATCATCCAGTGAAACATATGGGAATATTTTATGTTCCACATAAGTATTGCTTTTTCTGTTGTACATATTTTGAAGCTGAATAGGTGAATCTGTGATATCCATATCGCCATCTTCATTTCGGTCATATATTCTGTTCGCACATTTTTCAACGGTAGATGTGGGCGGCACGTATACCCATAGCAACATCATTCCGTCATATTCAAACTCTTCTATCGACAAGTATAAAGTAGGCGACATCTTATCAGAATTGTTTAATTGATTCACAAAATTTTTCTTCATGTCCTTGATCATGTTCCGGTTAAGGCCTATTGGGATTCCACTGTCTTTTACCCCCATAATGATGTAGCCACCATAGCGATTGGAAAAGGAGCACACTGTCTCATACACATCATCATAAATTCCATTCTGGCATTCTTTATATTCTATCGTTATCTTTTCATCTTTTGAAAGCAATTGACGCATTAATTCTGTTGTCATTTTCGTTGCCTCCCATAAAAATATTTGCTTGCAATTCCTCTGTCCTATTCACTTAAAGTATTCATCATAATTCATAACGCACAAAACATATAAAGCGGATGGAGAAATACCTTCTGACAATGCAATATTGCTTATACTCGCAGTCTGTAAAAGAAACCCTCTTTCATCAGCAGGTATATTTCCCGGATTCCTCTCCTGCATATCGTCCTTTGCCAGCTTACACAAGCGTTCCCTTTCAAATTGCGGGTATTTACTTATTTCTTCAACAACTTCATCTGCAGTAACGCGATCCTGTGCCAGTGCATTAAAAATACCGATATACTTCTCAATTGCCTTCCTGTCATTCACTTGCATTTTAATGTTATACACAGGTTTTCTACACCCTATACTATCCCACAAGCCATCAACATGTTCACATTGAAAAATTCTCGGGAGATGTGCATCTATAAAATCTTTATCTGTGTTTGTCTTATAATAGAAAACTATCTTTTCAAGGTTTTTATTACTCCATATACTATTCAAAATATGTCCATCATTATTAGGCGACATCCCAATTATATGTAATTCACCAGTAATCTTGCCAAATTCAGCAAAATGATAATCATACGCCATTTTTAGCTCTGGGTGACGAATTTTGGTCAGTATTGTTTCGTATTCTAATGGTTTTGATGTTTGCATGGCCTGCATCCTGAATATATTGGTCATACTTTCCACTCATGAGACTGTTAGCCTCTGTTACAAATCCCTCTACAATAGCAACAATTTCCTGACCACTTATTGTTTTCTCAAAAAGTGAGTCATATATCCCCATTTATGCTCTATACTTTATTCGCTGAATAATAAATTGACTGGTAAATGCGCGTCCGCCAAATTGTATGTCAAAACCATTTCCTATCAGTAAACGCTTCTTCATATTTCCACCATATCTTTATAATATTTCCCAGCTTTCTATTTATTCAACTATAATAATATCAATTACAATATTAATCCGCAATACATTGTTTTTCAAAGCTATCCTGAAAAGCAGCCTGTCCTGAATTCAGGATAATTAAAGCAAGTTTCATTTTCATAAAATCAGCATAACGTACAAGTAATTCTACATACGTTGTCATATAAGCAAAGGGAGGCAATATTTTGTCCAATACAGACTCAGAAAAAATTTGCAAAAATATTTTTAAGAATGGGGAAAGCACAACTTCTAAAGATAATTTTACTAAAGCATGGATTCACCTTATCAACCAGCTTGAGAAAAACAATGGATGTCAGTCTTCTCCTGCCCTCCCTGTGTTTAACAATAAATCAGTTGAAGTGGAACGATAATTTACAAGTTTTTTGCTGCCATGTATAAATAGGTATATGGAGCAGACTTGTTTTTATCTCTTAAGGAGGGATAAAAACGAATGAATATGAAAGTAGCTATTTACTGCCGCTTATCCGAGGAAGACAAAAACAAGCAATCTGAGACTGATGACTCTGGCAGTATCCAAAACCAGAAATCAATGTTACTGCAATATGCCATGGAACAGGGGTGGGAACTTTACAATATTTACAGCGACGACGACTATACGGGAGCTGACAGACGCCGCCCGGAATTTAACCGTCTGCTAAAGGACGCACAGCAGCACAAATTTGATATTATCCTCTGCAAAACACAGTCACGTTTTACCCGTGAGCTGGAACTTGTTGAAAAGTACATACACGGACTTTTCCCTATTTGGGGTATTCGCTTCATCAGCATTGTTGACAACGCAGACACTGCAAACAAGGGAAATAAAAAATCCCGTCAAATCAACGGGCTTGTTAATGAATGGTACTTAGAGGATATGTCCGAAAATATCCGCAGCGTTTTAACAAACAGACGGGTAAACGGTTTTCACATTGGCGCGTTTGCTCTTTACGGTTACAAGAAAGACCCCGGTCAAAAGGGACATTTGATCATCGACGAAGAAGCCGCAGCCGTTGTCCGTGAAGTATTTACCCTATTTGCACAAGGTTACGGAAAAACCGCAATCGCCCGTATACTCAATGACCGGGGCATACCTAATCCAACTGAATACAAGCGTTTGCATGGTTTACGCTACCAGCAGCCCAAAACCAAAAACAGCACACTTTGGAAATACTTTGCTATCTCTGATATGCTGATAAATGAAATTTATATCGGAAATATGGTGCAGGGTAAATATGGCAGCGTATCCTATAAGACAAAACAGAACAAACCCCGCCCCAAAAGTGAATGGTATATTGTGGAGGGAACCCATGAGCCAATCATTGACCGTGAGCTATGGGACAGAGTACAGGCGTTAATCTCACAGAGGGCAAAACCCTTTGATATTGGTACAATAGGTTTATTCGCAAGAAAAGCCCGGTGTGCCAACTGCGGTTATACTATGCGATCTTCCAAAAATCGAGGCAAACACTATCTGCAATGCTCAAATCGCCATGTAGCGAAAGACGCTTGTATTGGTTCCTTTATCTCTGTTGATAAATTGGAGCAGCTTGTAACCCGCGAGCTGAACCGTTTAGCAGCCGAGTATCTTGACATAGACGAGTTAGAGCAGAATATTGAATTTAGTGATAACTTGCAAGGACAAAAAAACCGCCTGCTTTCTGATATAGCAGTCTATGAAAAAAAGGTTGCGGAATATTCAAAAGGGATTCGGGAGCTTTACATGGATAAGGTAAAGGGCTTAATATCCGATAGCGATTATGTGGAAATGTCAAAGGAATTTGCCACAGACCGCGACCGCTTGGAGCGTGTAATCGCAGACGGACAAAAGCAGTTATCTGAAATCGAAGAAAAACAAGCGGCGGGCGACAATCGCCGCGAACTGATTGAACAATACACCAACTTGGAACACCTTACCCGTGAAATCGTGGAAACGCTGATTGATTATATATCCGTTGGCAAGCGTATTCCGGGAACAAAGGACGTTCCGATTGAAATTCACTGGAGTTTCTAACTCCATGAACTTATTAATCAAAAGTTGTTCTTATATGATTGCAGCAGAGCAAAAAGCACGCAGCACTTACGATAACATCCTGCGCCTTGTGAGAGACGATCCTGACGTCTGTGAACCAATCAAGTTCCTGCGGGCAAGAGAGATTGTGCACTTCCAAAGGTTCGGTGAAGCCCTGAGAATCGTACAGGACAGATTAAATGAAAAGAACTTCTATGCGTTTAATCCCGGCTTTGACTGCACCAAATAAAGGTCATTGAAATCAGCGGCTTATTAAAATTAAAGAACCAATTCCTGCCTGCTCAAAATAGGGAATAATGAAACGCCGGGAAATGGCAGTCTGCAGATTGCTGTTTCCCGGTATTTTTAATTTCAGCCGTTTTTTTGTTTATATTCTGTCCCCCACGCCACCATAGCATCTAAAACAGGTTTTAAACTATATCCTGTTTCCGTTAAAGTATATTCTACCCGTGGCGGTACTTCTGGATATACCTTTCGGGTAAGCAGCCCGCTATCTTCCATCGAGCGCAAATTTGCCGTTAAAACTTTTTGAGATACATTCCCAACAGATTTTCTTATTTCTCCAAATCGCTTCGTACCGTCTAATAAATCACGAATAATCAACACTTTCCAACGGTCACTGATAAGCATTAAAGTAGTTTCCACCGGACAGGCTGGTAAATTTTTTCCCATAAAAACCCCATTTCTTCACAATAGTTGCCTTTTGGTAACTATGGCACAATAAAGTGCTTACTTTACGTTTCCTCTTTACAGCTATATTATAAACTTACAGGCGAGAACAAACAAGCCGCAAAAAACAAAATAAGCAGTTCAATCGATACAGCAGAATATTCATTTTGTTGTTTTTGTCAAACCGACAAAAACAACTTTTCAGTTACTTGTGTGATTGATATTATGTTATCAGATAAAGACAGGCTTTTTTCTGACAGCTAAAGGTAAAGCCTTTTATGAACGACTTAAAAAGCAGCCTGTTATATCACTCATTTCCGCCTGTCACGCAAAAATAAAACAGGAACATGTTTAACGCCCCTTGCAGGCGATAGAAAGGAGAACGTTATGACACAAACAGAAAGGCTTACTTTTCTGATCAACTATCTTCAAAGTGAAAATAACGAATTGAAAGCAATAGATATTCCGGCTCAGGATACAGCAAGGAAACGTCTGTTGCGTTCCCTAATGAACATTCGCCCGCCAAAAACAGTTTCAAAAGAATTTTTGGATGTACAGGACGCATATTTACAGGAAGAATGTACACAAAAAGGAACTATTTCATTATCAGATATTCCATTGGCCTGTCCGGGAATTTATTTATGGCAGGGCGATATTACCCGTCTGTCCGTAGACGCTATCGTAAATGCGGCTAACAGTGCCATGTTAGGTTGTTTCGTTCCCTGCCACGGATGTATAGACAATGCGATACATTCTGCCGCAGGCGTGGAGCTTCGTCTGGAATGTTCCCGTATCATGAAAAAGCAGAAAACAGAAGAACCTACGGGAAAGGCAAAAATCACAAAAGCCTATAATCTTCCATGCCGTTACGTTCTTCACACTGTCGGTCCGATCATCCACGGGGCAGTTACCGGGAAAGACTGCGACCTGTTATCAGACTGTTACCGTTCCTGTCTGGAACTTGCAGCTGCCTATCATTTGAGAAGTATCGCCTTTTGCTGTATCTCTACGGGAGAGTTTCATTTTCCCAATGAAAAAGCTGCCGAAACAGCAATACAAACGGTACAGGACTATCAAAAGGAAAATCAAAACAGTCTGGAGGTGGTTTTTAATGTATTCAAAGACAGCGACTACAAAATCTATAAGCAGTTATTGGGATAATACGCAGGCACGGCGTTCCATAGAAAAAGCAAAAAAGAAAATCGAAAACGCTGACGCTGTTGTAATCGGCGCAGGTGCGGGACTGTCTGCTTCTGCCGGATTTACCTATTCCGGGAAACGCTTTGAAGATAATTTTGCGGACTTTATAGAAAAATATGGTTTTAAGGATATGTATACCGCAGGCTTTTATCCTTACAAGACATTAGAGGAATATTGGGCGTATTGGAGCCGTTACATTTTTATCAACCGTTACCAAAGTGCGCCGAAATCTGTTTATAACGATTTATACAATCTGGTACAGGACAAAGATTATTTTGTTTTGACGACTAATGTAGACCATTGTTTCCAAAAGGCAGGTTTTGATAAACACAGACTGTTTTATACGCAGGGCGATTATGGGTTATGGCAATGCTCAAAACCTTGTCATGATACGACTTACGATAATGAAATCATTATTAAAAAAATGGTTGCTGAACAGAAAGATATGCGTATTCCGCCCGGGCTAATTCCCCATTGTCCCGTATGCGGTGCGCCTGTGTCAATGAATTTAAGGGCAGATAATACCTTTGTTGAAGACAGCGGCTGGCATACAGCGGCTAAGCGGTATCAGGACTTTATCCGCCATCATGAAGGATTAAACATTTTATATCTGGAATTGGGTGTCGGCAACAATACGCCGGGAATTATCAAATACCCGTTCTGGCAAATGACATACAGCAATCCCAATGCTGCTTATGTATGTATCAATCTATCAGAAGCCTATGTTCCGGCAGAAATCAAGAAGCAGTCTATTTGTATTGATCATGATATTGAAGATGTTTTGAAACAACTTACAGCAAACGCACCTTAGTTTAGATCTAAGTTCACATAGAAGTGGTATCACAGGTAAAATGATATTGCTGACACTGAATGAACAGGAAGAATATTGCACCCCTTTGCCTTTGTATAACTCAATAAACAACAGAACTTCGAACTACTTCAACCTGCTTTCAAAATCGTTAACGATAAAACTGAGACTGCATTGAAAATTCGGTTCGTCCAAAAGTACGGTCGGAGCATCTTTATATAAGGCACGCGTCAAAGCAAGTTTCTGCCCCTCTCCTCCCGATGGTTCAAATCCCTCCTAATCAAAATTCTTAAAAACAGAAATATCAATACCATTTTGCAGACTACGTTATTTTTCGCCGAACCCTACATACCCAAGAATATCTCTCACTTTATCTTCGTCCATAAGCTGTGCGAATGCAACATTGTCTTTAATAGAAAATGAAAACAGCTTGTAATCCTGAAATACTGATGAAAAAAAGCTCATATACTGTTCATAGTCTATTGTTTTGATATTTACTCCATCTAAAAGGATCTCGCCTTCTGTCGAATCATACATTCTGGTCATCAATTTGACAAATGTTGTTTTTCCGGCGCCGTTTTCCCCAACAATGGAGAGTTTTTGGCCGAAGGGAATTGTGATATTGATATTTTTCAGCGCATATACATCACTGCCGGAATATTTGAAGCTGACATTTCTGAATTCAATTATATGATTTCTGTCTGCATCAATCAATTCCTTACCCGCCCGCAACGCAATACAGTAAATACGCATACGCCGCGCTCTGCTGAATCAATGTAAAGACTGCACCAAAAAATCCGGAGATAATAAATCCGGCATTTTGTTTCTTTTGGTTTTCGTTTACTTTAGTAAAATAATTTCTCTCTTTGTCGAGCAGCCACTTTCCAAGAGAATTTAAGCGGATTTCCTTTGCAAAACTAACAATTCAAGCGGAAAGGTTTATCGAAAATAAAATACTTTTTTCGTCTACTATAACGTGCCGCGTTACACTATAAGGCGGGAGACTGTCACATCCCCTTCTGCTCCTGCCCCTCCTTAGGAAACGGGATCTCAAACAGCCGCAGGATCTCTTTCTGGGACTCAAACTCCCTCTCTGCAATAAATTCCATAAAACCCCTGTCATCCCTGTGCGCCCGCTCCAGCAGGGACACATAATCCCCCCGCAGGATGGGCGGCACGACTACAGGCAGATATCCGTCCTGGATCAGCGCCAGGTTCATCAGCAGCCTTGCCACCCTGCCGTTCCCGTCCTTGAAAGGGTGGATGAACACAAACCTCTTGTGGAGCTGGGTGGCAAATTCCACGGGATGGTATCTCTCCCTCTCCTTCTGTACCCAGGCAAACAGACGATCCATCTCCCTCTGTATCTTCTCCGGGGCAGCCACGGGATACTGCGACCCTGTGATCAGCACCCGGATATCCCGGTAGCTCCCGGCATACCCCGGCTCAATATTCTGATAGAACAGCCCATGCATCTTCAGCACGGTCTGCTCGTCAATGCGCCTGTTCCGGAACACGGAGAACATAAAATCATAGGCTCTGGCATGATCTACCGCCTCGAACACGTCCCGGAGCGGTTTCCCGCCCACCGTCAGGCCGTCCTCCAGGAGCACTTTCGTCTCGCTCTCTGTCAGGGAGTTACCCTCCAGCGCATTGGATGTCCATGTCAGTCCGATCCGGTAATAATCCTGTATCTGCCCCAGCATTTCGCCTTCCATCGGACGCAGCCCATGGATCTCTTTCTGGAAAAGATCTATTTTTTTCAGTATCTCCATCCTGTCACCATCCTTTCAAACCCATTGACATCATACCACAAAATCCCCTGAAAGAGTAGGATGAAAAACCGTTCCCGCCTAGTCATTCGGGATGATCCGCCGTTCCCCGTCAAAGTCCTCAAACTTCTCGCTGGTCACGTTCTGCTCATTGTACACAGCCATGATCCACTCGATATCCCCGCTCCCCGCCCGACCGGCGGAGAATCCCTGCTCTTTCAAGGACTTTTCGATGCAGTCCAGGTAGGAGAAATCCTCCGTCCCTTCCTCGGTCCGCTTCCGTATCAAATTTCGCTTCAACGTATAAGTCCTTATCGATCTGGAGTGTTACATCCATCTCCTCCGGGACTTTTCCAAGTATGGTCCGCATTCTTCCGAACACTTTGCCCCTCAGCTGCATGAGCCTTTCGTGCATGTCCGGCTGCTCGTTGCAATGTTTCAGGATAGTCTGGACTACCTTCTTCCATGTAGGTGTCAGCACAACCTCACCGGATGCAAATGTCAGGGCAACAGGATACTTTCCTTTCAAAGACCACTAAATTTATAAGCCAACCCATCCAATAAAAAAAGCACTACTTCCCAAGCAGGTTGTAGCACCTTTCCATATTATGATTATCCCTGCCTCATTTCAGTAAAAGCCATATATTCGGCATACTGTTTGAGCACCTCATCCGTCTTTCCAAGCATCCTGATCTCCCCATCATGAAGCCATAATACCTGATCACACAACTCTTTAAGAGTAGAAATGCTGTGTGAGACAATGATGACCGTCCGTTTCTTATCAGTAATCAGTTCCTTCATTTTATTGAGGCTCTTTTGCTTGAACTGTTCATCTCCCACACTCAATACTTCATCCACCAGCATGATATCTGTTTCCAGCATCGCCGTGATGGAAAACGCCAACTTGGAATACATGCCGCTGGAATAGGTTCGCACCGGCCTGTCAATAAAATCTCCGATTTCCGCAAAGTCGATAATGGCCTGCGACTTCGCCTCGATCTCCTGCTCCGAAAAGCCCAGCAGCATTCCTGACAGAATAATATTTTCCCGTCCCGAGAGCAGATCCTTAAAACCCACGCCCAGAGACATAAGCGATACGGAATGTCCTTTCAGATCTATCGTTCCGCAATTCGGGGAAAATACCCCTGCGATGGACTTAAGAAGCGTGGATTTTCCACTGCCATTCTTGCCGATAATCCCCAGAATATCTCCTTCCCGTACAGAAAATGTCACATGTTTTACCGCCTCAAACACTTCGTTCCTCTTCTTTTTATGCAGAAAGGTTTTGCGGATAGATGTATGGTTCATAATGCTGTAATGAATGCATACATCCTCCAATTCTATGGCATTTTTCTTTTCTTTCATCCGGTTCACCTTTATATTATATTACCTTCACATAAGAATTTTCATTACGATAGATCGTAAACACTCCGATCCCAATCAGCAGAACAGATATCACGCCCCATAAAAGCAGCAGCTTCCAGTCAAGTGTCCCCTCATACAGTACCACCTTTCTCATCTCGGCTATCAGAAAGGCAACCGGGTTCCCTCTCTCAAGCAGTAAACCGAAAGGCTCCGGTATCCGCTTTGCGATGTCATAAAATGTGCCCGTCAGATACATCATCATCGTAAGCAGGATTCCCGTAATATAAGACAGATCGTTCACATATACTCCATAATGCATCAGTATACTCCCCACACCGAAGGTAAATAGAAATAGCACCAGCAGGATCGGCAGCAAACCCAGCACACTGCCTGTTATCCTGACGCGAAATATCACAAGCATGCCCGCGATCACTGCAAAGGACACCAACATTTTAAACGCATTCACCATGAGCTTTGAAACCAGAAGAATATATTTGGGCAGATATATTCTTGTAACGACCCCTCTGTTAGCGCGTACCATATCTACGCTGCTCGTCACCCCTCTGGTAAAAAAACTCCACATGGTAATCCCAATAAAAATAAAAATCGGAAAATATAATTCCGCCGCATCAAAAACAACACCGAACATGACCGTGTAGATTAACATCATACAAACAGGCTCGATCAGCCACCAGAGCCAGTCCAAAAATGAGTTGGTAACTTCTGCCCTCAAATCCGCCTTTGCGGAGCGGACGGCATACGGAAAGTATTTTCTCATATCATGAAAAAATCTGCCAAAATAACGTTTTACTTCCGTCACGGTAATGCCTTTATTCAGATACCAGCATAATACACATGCAATGACTGTACCCAGTACAGTACTGAATAAAATATATTTGATTCGATAAGACATGGTCGTGGTAAAGGGATTCCACTTTAACATGTCGATGCCACGATAAGATGAAACAGCAAACGTAACGACATTCAAAAGGATAAAATATACCACCATGATCTGTATGCTTTTTTTATCTTTTATCGACTTTCCCCGCAGCATGGCATGGATTCTCCATGTCGTGAGTGGAGCGATGAAAAACATTGCTATGCTGATGAAAAACATTGCCTGTTTTACCTCCGTATATTTATTACACGTTCTGCCACCGTCTATTTCACTTGTTTCTGCTGATTTTGCGTAACAGCCACGTAACAACACTTCCTATTTGCCCGGAATAGAATTTCTCTCTTTTTTCTATTTTACTTTTTATTTCCAAAATCTCATTTTTTAACTCTTCTACATCATTTCCTGTTTCATCTGGTATTTTCTCAACATGCTCGAACTGCCCCCCCCACACAGTTTTGCCAAAACATCTATAGATTGCTCCAGATTTTCCAATCTCCTCTGTATTTGATCATAATTCCTGTCTGTACGCTTCCATAACTCGTCGATTCGTCCATCTGCCATATCAAATGTTGACAACGGTTTTTTCATCTTTTTTCCTTCTTCAATTGCATTGCACAACCAGTGCAGGGATTTTTCTTTTTCAGCTTCTAATTTTAGATCGATCTGTTCATAATTTACAGGTTGCAGATTCCTCATTTTATCCCTGAATTCAATGCTTGAATAAACCATTCTATGCTCCAATCCCAAAAGATTAAGCAAAGACACAAACCGAGTTTCACCACGCAGCTTATTCACGATCACAACAAACTGTTTATGGTTTATAATCGCCATACACATACCGTGAAACGAATCTGTGATTACGAACTCACTTTTTGCGATATGTGCAATCCAACTTTCCATGCTGACATTTGATGCCGTGTCTATATCCCACAACTTTTTAATATACTCATCCGTATAATCGTAATGCTGATCAGTAATTGCCCGTATGTCTAAATTATTTTTGCCTGCATACTCTCTTATCACCGCTTCCTTTTCTCTGTCGGGATCTACTATATAAGCAAAAATATAAGGCTTATCTAAAATTTTACTGCTGTATTCTTCCGCCTGCTCTATAAGTTCCTCATATCTTTCCAACGGACACAAAAGCACCGGATCAAGTGTCCAAACGGCATCTATTCCAAACTCCTTTTTGCAGATTTCTATACCAGAAGCTTCTCTTACGGAAAAATAATCAAATTTCTTCATAAAAAAAGATTCTGAAGCCCGGTCACGTTCTGTGCCCCAGATTCGATCATGTCCAAAAGAAGCTGCATAAGCAATCTTACAGTGATTATCTGTCACAAAATTCTGTGTCATATACTTATTGTAATCGTTATACAAATTATTGTTGAACATCTGATCTGAACCGGTTACAAAAACATTACATTGTAAATTGAGGAATTTCATTTCGGCAATATTAGCAAAATATCTGCTTTTATCCCATTCTGCATAAGGATCCCTCGCAAAAAGATATGCTCCTTTTAAATTTGGTTTTAGTTTGGAATTCATTGGCTGAGCTATCATTAATACAGAATATCCCAAATCCGTCAATGTTCTGTATAACGCATATTGTGTAAGCTCACCGCCATAGTTATCTACAGTATATATCCCCACCAACCCTATGTCATATAAGGAGTGCCTGCACTGAAAAACCGCCTCGCTGAAAGAGTGTCCCGGATATAAAATTTTGAAACGTTCCTTCTGCGGATGCGCTTCATATTTTTCCTGTAATCTATTGAATCTCGCGGCTTCAATCGGCGTTTCTTCTATATCAAACAGCTTTTTCTCCACCCGTTTCAGGATTTCTCTGCCTCGCAGATTATTTATTAGTACAACACTTGTCCCTCTTCCATCATTCAGACGTTGATCATACTCTTCCACCCTCCAGTAATCTCCAAGCGTGATATCTCCCTGTCTGCGTTTTCCGCAAAATTCACAATCTTCACATCCATCCCGCAGCGAAATATTTCTTTGAAATCCTTCTTCATAAGCGCTTTCCGGCCACGGAATTTTCTGTGATGTACCATCCTTATAAAATACTCTGATCTGGTCTGATCTCCATCCATTTAATTTGCTCCTGAACTGTATTCCGCTTACCTGATCCAACTCGAAGTTTTCCTTCATATAATCCTGTAACATTTGTACGGACGGTACACCGTGACACAGCAGATCCACATATATGATATTTTTATTTTCTCCGAAAAAATTACGCGCGGCAGCAACTTGACACGGGCAGCCAGAAAACAGCGTCATTCTATGATCATCCAGATATCCTTTGATTTCCCTATAGACCATCCCCATATCACTCTGTACATATTTGGACTGTCGAAGCTTCTCCAGATCTTTTTCCTGATCAATACATATATGATACACTTTAAAATCCTGTGCCATGACTGCCCCGCATACTACTCCCCCCTGCTCCAGGACATATCCTGCCAAAACTGTAAACATCCCGCCCGATGAACTGACCTGTCTGACCTCATCTTCCGCTCTTACAGCATAACATACTGGAGAATCCGTATTTCCCTGATATGCATGCAATTTGGGGCAGATTCTTTCACAATTATCACAATCTATGCAAATATCACGATCAACCACCGGATACAGAAATCCCTGTGGATTTTTCTCCATATGTATGGCATTCACGGGACAGATATTTAAGCAGGCACCACAGCCTGTGCACAATTTATTTTCAGATGTAAGCGATTTTAACAGATTCGTCATAACAATATCCTCTCTTCATCCACACTTTTCTTAACCTGCAGGTACGCAGCCACAAAGTTCATCTTCCATGACTAAAGGAATACAATTCCATCCAACTTTAATCGCTCAGTTCTCTTCGAATCATGTCACACATGTCTCTGCTTCGATCCGAAATAAACTGCAATGTTCCTACTGCCCTGGATACCGCTCCTTTACGTTGCTTGCTCCTGAGATGTAGTCCATCGACACATCATAAAATCTTGCAAGAATCAACAGACTTTTCACCGGAATCCGTGTCTTTCCATTCTCATAATCGGCATATGTACGCTGTCCCACTTCAAGCATATCTGCCACTTCCTGTTGAACCATAGCATTTTCCCGTCTAAGTTCCCGTATTCTTTCATTGTATTTCATAACGTACCTCTCCTTCGTCAAGATCCGCTGCTGGATACATAATTCTTACATGTCTTTTTTCTATGTACGGCAAACACAGAACATCTATACCGGCATATATAAACTTATTGACCAACTATCGCTAATTCCGGATATTCATTAATATTTTTCCCATATATCAAAATCGTAAAGCCTTCATATGTGAGAGTTTGCTCCGCCAATTGATAATACTGCTCCGGAATCGTCTCTCCTGTAAGTACCAGTACAAAACATCTACCTGTATGTAATTCAGGATCATAGTAATCCTCCGAAACCGCATAATACCTGTAATCATCCGTCACATTCGCATTGAAGTAAAATGGTACGGTCGGTTTCCCTGCATCATGTGCTACAACAAAAACTTCCTCATTGCTCAGAACAGTAATCGGATAAGCGTTCCAAAATGTCGCATACCCATAAGTAAGATCATTGGCCAACAAAAACTCATAAAATTGACGATTAACTTCTGGATCAAATAAATTAATATCCTGTTTCCATTCATCCGGCACACTATAGATATAAATTCCATGTATACAGACTGTCAATATCAGAATACCTATAACCGGAACCGCCTTTAATACTTCATACTTATCATCAAGTATCCACTTTCCCACTAAACCAAAAAGCAGCAGATTATTAAAATATATAGGCAGATAATATCGTGATTCCATCGTCCCGCTGGCAGTCATCACAAAAAAAGTAATGAAGTTACTCAAATTCACATACAAAACCAGAAACTGCATAAATTTATTGGAAATACTACACACTTTTATTAAAAGAAAAACTGGAATGATTATCTGTGAAATAATGATATAAACCAATACTCCACAGGTTTTAAACGTTGATATAGAAAACAGACTGCTTGTCGATGTCCATCCCAATAACTCCAAAACAAGCGCCGGGAAATTCAATATATTTTGATAAAAACTACCACTGTCAACAATACCTATATTTAAGGACGGACTGCTAAATCCTAATCGATTACAAAGTAAAGCATAATGTATACCAGATATCCCAATGATAATGATCGTACAACCACTGTATAGCAACAACTTTTTCTGTTTTAAAATTCCCTTTACAGAAATACCTTCTCTGATTATTATCATTGCTGAAAATGCAAAAAATATTGGCAGCATATCTGTAGCGATTCTCCTGACCACTGCATAATTTACCAAAAAGCCTGTTGCCAAATAAAGCATACATACTACATATATCTTTTTAACAGATTCTTTTTCGCCAACTGCAAACAAATATTGTATAGCGATCAATAACAACAGCTTAAAAAGACACTCTCCAAGATACGCACCCTGAGAAAAAAACATATCTATAACGACCCAGGACAAAGGGAATAAAAAAAATGTAACAATAATAACTGCAGCTTTTTTAACATCCCAAAACAGTTTGAATATCATTACACATATTATTATCATATATAGCAAAATTCCCAGTTCATGTGCAAATAATTCATTATTCAGAACAGCCAGAAAAGGGATCATTGTTATATTTGGCATAAGAAAAAAGATATCAGTTGTATAATGAAATCCATCTGGAAACATTTTTTTCTGAGCAAGCTGTTCTTTCGCAAGAAACAAGAATCCCGCACAGTCAGAATGAAAATAATTCTTCGAATAAGCTAAAATGATGTAGATGACCCCACATATACTCAGAAGCATTGCAATCAACAAAATGCTCTTAACAATTTTTTTCTCTATCATTCTCTTCTCCCTGTTCTCATGCTCTATTTGAATATAGTCTAAACTTACGCTCATCCTCACTCCACCGTTTCTTCATTTTCTTCACTCTGCTCTGACCTATTTCGAAATTCCCGATAAGATCACTCCGAACACGATCACCGCAAGTCCGAATATTTTCCGGATATTAACCCGTTCTTTCAAGATCACTCTTCCCAGAATAGTTACCCATAAATACCCTGTCGCTTCTAATGCCGGTCCCATAGAAAGTGGTACACCACGATATGCCAGAACTGTCAGTAGGCTCGACAGGAAAAATATCGCGTATGCTGCGATCACTCCTACATTCAGATATTCTTTTGTTCTGGATGTATACTGTCTATTTGCGCTTATCTTCAGTAAAATCTGTGACACAGCTGCAATCAGCACAGACAGCAAAAAGAGCACAATATATATACATCTCATGGCATATGCTCCTCACTTGACACTACAATATACACTCCGATGACAATCACCACAGCGCCTGTAATCTTCCAAAAACCAAGAGGCTCCTCAAAAAATAACAATCCCCAGACAATCCCCCACACAACAGTTACCGCTTTGTTGGCATAGGCCGTAATCAGAGACATCTTCTTGATGATCTGCTGCCAAAATACCGCATAGAAAACTAACAACAGCATCACAATGCCATACAACAGACAGAATGCCCCAGATAAAAATGTCTGCTGCGCAGCATACTTTGACGCAATTCCCGACATGGAATATACTGCCAAAAGAGTGTGCAGTAATAGAATGTATTTATACTTTTTCATGATCAATAACCGTTCTTATCACATACTGTGGTGAATTGTTTAGACTTATGTAGATACGTCCGATATATTCCCCAATCATCCCCAACACAAGCAATATCATTCCTCCCAGAATCATCATCGCGGCAATTGTGGAGCTCCATCCTATCACTCTGTTTGGATCGCATATCTTTGCGACCACTGTATAAACCGCATACAAAAATCCCGTAATTGCCACAAAACCTCCACCATATGATGCGATTCTGAGTGGCACCACCGAAAAGGAGGTAAATCCATTTATCCACAACGCCACAAGTTTCTTAAAAGAATACCCAGATGTTCCCTCCATCCTGTCCCTGTGCTCTACTGTCACGTTACATATATTCTTCGTAGTGCGCAAAACAAGACCTATGACATACGGATAGGCATTATGGTACTTCACCATCTCCTCAACAACAAATCTTTTTGCTGCAAAATAACTTGATATATACAGTTCTTTCGGCTTTCCCAACATCACTTCCGTCATTTTTCGATTTAAATTACTGCCGATATTTCGGAACAAAGAATGTCTTTTGCTTTCATAAGCTGCATACACGACATCATATCCTTCTTCAATTTTATCCAGCAGCTTATCCACTTCATCCGCCGGTGTCTGTCCATCGTCATCCAGACATACGATCGTATCTCCTGTCGCATAATGAAATCCCGCCATCAACGCGGCATGCTGTCCAAAGTTTTTTGCATGATCAAGCCCAATGATATTTTCATTCTCCGCACATAATCTGCGAATAACGGCAAAAGTATTATCTGGCGAACAGTCATTTACCAGAATTATCTCATACTCGTAATTCCGCAGTAACGCCATTTTCTCCTTAATCTCATCTACCACTGCCTCTAAAGTATTCTCTGACCGATAACAGGGAATAACAAAAGAAATCTTCATACCCATCCTCTTCCTTACCTTTTTTCAATCCAAAAACTTTGAATTATCTGTTATCAATATGGATGTTGTAGATAGAATAAAACGGCTTTAATCCCAACGAATTCCACACTCCCTGCACAATAAAATTATCAAATTGTGTACTGGTCACAAAGCTCTTCTCTTTCTGATTTGCATAATTGATCAGATATGCTATCATTGCTTTATAGGCACCCAGTTTTCTGTCCTTAGAAGCGACCGCTGATAAAACGCCCTCCACAGCTTTATCTGTCTCTTTTATTGTAACAAACCCGATTGGCGCCTCATGGATCCTGGCTACAGCACATTTCTCATTATTTCGCGCTTCCAATGTTTCCCTGATCCAATTTTCATAAATAAGTCCGGCCTTATTCTGAGTGACTCCGGAAATGTGATACTGTCCTTGATAAGTCTCAAAAGATTCCAGTGTCATCGTTAACAGTTCTTCTTTGTATTTCTCAATATACTGCCGATCCGCAAATTCTATCGCCAAATTATTTGTATTACAATCATCCACATACTTACCATGGATCAATTCTTCTACCGTTCCACCACAAAAGATTGGATTCAAAAATGTCAGATTCAGTGCCTTAATTAAATCCACAATATGTGAGGGAATCCTTAAATTATAATAACCTTTATGGGAATCGATATAATGTTTCAGCTTATTCAGCAATTGGCACAGTATCTGCTCCTGCCTGTTATCATGCATCTGTGAAACACCCGAAAAAATAAATCTTACAACATAACAGTCCATCCCATAAATCTGTGAAACATTATGGTTTTTCGTAATATGGAATCCGAATAACTCGCCTTCTTCCACCAGGGCATCTGTCGCATCATACCCCCCCCCGATGATTTTTTCCTTTAATGTTCCATACTCTCTTTTTATATAGCAATCTCCCAACAGTAAATTATCATCAATAAATACACTCTTTTGCATTTTTTACCCTTTCTTCATGATGTACGCATAACCTTCCACAACATTCTTACCAACTTGATTTCTGCAGACGGTACTTAACTTAATCTTCCTTGTTTCTCTGTCCATCTCCTCTATTTTAACAATGACAGAGATCTCATCTCCATACCGCACGGGCCGAACAAATTGCAGCTCCTGACTCAGATATACAGTCCCCGATCCAGGAAAATCATTTCCAAGCACACCGGAAATAAAACTGGCTGCTAACATACCATGTGCAATTTTTCCCCGAAACATTGTACTTCTGGCATATTCTTCATCCAGATGGAGTAAATTATAATCTTGTGAAACTTCCGCAAATGCAAGTCCTTTCTCCTCTGTTACCTGAAATGCTTTACTGTATTCCTGCCCTATATACAACTCGTCAAACCGCATATCCATAATCCTCTTCCTTTTTGTCCGCAGCCCATATTGACTTCTATCACTTTTTATAAAAATCTCTGACCGAACAGATTGCTTTTTCCTGATCCTGCTCTTTGAGTCCGTAATACAATGGTAGCCTTACAAGACGTTCACTTTCTGCCGTAGTATATTTGTCTTCTCCTCTAAACTCACCGTATTTTTGTCCTGCTGGAGCTGTATGCAGAGGAATATAATGGAATACTGCCATAACACCTCTTTCTTTCAGGTATGAGATAAGCCTCGTCCTTTCATCCAGATCTTTCGATTTGATGTAGAACATATGTGCATTATGTCTGCACATTTCCGGAACATATGGCAGTTCAATGAATCCATCATCTGCCAGCTCACGCAGTTCTTCATAATATCTGTTCCAGGAAATCATCCGATTATCATAGATCTCATCCGCTTTCAGAAGCTGTGCCCATAGATACGCCGCATTTAATTCACTCGGCAGATAGGAGGAACCTGCAGCCACCCATGTATATTTATCAATCTGTCCTCTGAAAAATTTACTTCGATTCGTACCTTTCTCTCTGATGATCTCTGCCTCCTCCAGCATTTTCCCATCTTTTAACAGAATTGCACCGCCCTCTCCCATGCTGAAGTTCTTTGTCTCATGAAAACTGTAGCATCCAATATCGCCAATCGCACCCAGCTGCTGTCCTTTATAGGATGCCATCATGCCCTGCGCCGCATCCTCTATCACATGAAGATGATATTTCTTCGCAAGTTCCATGATCTTATCCATTTCACAGGCAACCCCTGCATAATGAACCGGCACGATTGCTTTTGTCCTTTCTGTAACAGCAGACTCGATCAAATTCTCATCGATATTCATCGTATCCGGTCTGATATCTACGAAAACAACTCTGGCTCCTCGTAAAACAAATGCATCTGCTGTCGAAACAAACGTATAGGATGGCATAATGACTTCATCCCCAGCCTTAATATCACATAGAATCGCTGCCAGCTCTGTTGCATGTGTACACGATGTAGTCAGCAGAACTCCTGCCGAATCTGTTTTCTCTTTTATCCAGTTATTGCACATATGTGTGTATTTACCGTCGCCACAAATCTTTCCGGATGCGATGGCATCTTTTATAAATTCAAATTCTTCACCGACTGCTGGCGGTACATTAAAGTTAACCATGTTTCTACTCCTTATCCCGTTGCACCGATCTGCATTTCCAATGCATAGTACTCTGGTATATATCTTTGTAATTTAATTTCACATTCCTGAAAGAATACGTCCTGCCGCCTCAAGCGCCCTGCCGATCACCTTATCCATGTCATAATACCGATACTCGCCAAGCCTGCCTCCGAAAACCACATGCTTTTCTTTCGCCGCAAGTTTCCGGTACGCCTCATACATCACATTATTCTTTTCATCATTGACCGGATAGTAAGGCTCCTCCCCCTTATGCCACTCACTTGGATATTCCCTGGAGATAACGGTCTTTGGCTGCTTTCCAAACTCAAAATGTTTATGTTCTATGATCCTCGTATAGGGCACTTCACGTTCGGTGTAATTCACGACCGCATTTCCCTGATAATTATCACAATCCAGGATCTCATGTTCAAAACGGACCATTCTATATGCAAGCACACCCTCACAATAGTCGAAATACCGGTCAATCTGTCCCGTATAAACGACCCGTTCTGCCATGGCGTCAAATTCCGCCTTGTGTTCCAGATAATCAATGCCCAGCTTCACCTCGGCATGCTCCAGCATCTTTTCAATCATTGCCGTATACCCGCCAATGGGAATGCCCTGATATCTGTCATTGAAATAATTATTGTCATAGGTGAATCGAAGGGGCAGCCGTCTGATGATAAATGCCGGAAGCTCGGTGCAGTCCCGTCCCCACTGTTTTTCCGTATACCCTTTTACAAGTTTTCGGTATACATCCTCGCCAACAAGTGAAAGCGCCTGCTCTTCCAGATTCTTTGGTTCTTTGATCTGCAGGTTTGCAATCTGGCCGGCAATCTTCTCTTTTGCCTCCTGCGGCGTTCTGATCCCCCACATTCTGCTGAATGTATTCATGTTAAAGGGCAGATTATAAAGTTCGTCCTGATACACCGCCACCGGAGAATTGATATAATTGTTAAACTCTGCAAACTGGTTTACATAATCCCATATTCTTTTTTCCGAGGTGTGGAAAATATGTGCTCCATATTCATGCACCTGGATTCCTTCCGTCTCTCTCGTATAAAGGTTGCCGGCTATATGATCCCGTCTGTCTATCACCAGACAGCTTTTGCCCTTACCTGCCGCTTCATGCGCAAACACCGCTCCGTAAAGTCCGGCCCCCACGATTAAATAATCATATTTCATCCGCCTGTTCTCCAATCTCAAGATATTTTTCCCAGAATGCCAACTGCCTGATTTCATTCCCGCGCTCGATATAGCTCCTCTTCGCCTTTTCATATTTGATCAGAATGGCAAACATCATTCCCAGCATCTCAAATCCCTGCCTGATAAAGGTCCTTGTACTCCTGTGCGTGACAAACCCTTTATTCTCCACAATGTCATAGAACAGAATTGTCTTCGCCCGCCAGACATATTCCGGTCTTGCCTTCGCCATAGGCACCGTCCGCACATGCTTCGCCGGAAGCAGATAGCCGTTCAAAGTCATTTTTCGTATCACTTCATGCAGAAGAGAATGATTCTCTTTACAACCCCGTTCATACTCCCGATAGAAAAACGGCACACCAAGATGCTCCGCCAGCTCCGCCTTGTAACCGGATGCCATGATCTCTTTATGAAGCTGCTCCGCATCCGTCTGTTCCAGAAAATCGATTCCCTTGAGGAAATCCCGGATGCCACGCATATACAGCGAAACATTTTTATACCTGTACAAATACCCTTCACGCCGGTATTCCCGAAACAGCTCCCGGATCAGTTCCCTCCTGCCCCAGCCCGGAAAATGAAAGCTGTTATCGATCAGTCGGTTGCGGATAATATAGTATTCCAGAAAGGAAGAATACTTGTTCTCAAAGGGTTCATGCCAGACACAGATCCCATTCATCAGGATCAGTGTCTTCATGTTGCGCAGGCCGTATTCCAGATCATCTCCCCGGATGAAAATGGGCAGCGGCAGGTTATCGGGCCTCACCAGCTCCATGGGAAAACAACAGTACCACCACGCATTGTATTCCCGATACTCCTCCTGTTCATTGATCAGACAGTTCTGCCACAGACGCAGATCCAGATTTGCTTTCAGTGCCACCAGATTGCCTGCATTCCAGGAAGCTCCCGACTCAATCTGCACATTCCGCTGGTCGGACCGCAGCATGGCTCCGCCGATAAAAGCAGATATATATTCTTCTTTTAACAGAGAAAGGACGACAGCCGTACGCAGCAGGGAGGCTGTGTCAACCACCACATCATCATCCATCAGCAATGCATGCGTGATGTGCTTATCCGGCTGCTTTAAGATTTCTATCAATCCTCTTGTAAATCCTCCCGCCCCGCCTGCATTTTTATTGCGGACAATATGTATCTTTTCACTTGCAAGACCATATTCCTCCAGCGTCTGTCCATTGTCCGAAATAAATACCTCCACTCTTCCATAAAGCGTACTGTCCGGATTCTCTATAATATCCTGATTCAACAGTCGGACATTATCACACACATACTTTTCCCTTTTATAAGTACAGATCACGATACCAAGCTTAACAGGCCGAATCTTTTCCTCCTGAATCTGTGCAGCATAATAGCCCCCGAAAAATATCCCACCCTTTTCGACGGCTTCTAACCGGAAAAAGAACATCCCCTTCGTCTCCTCCGGATAATCCAGCGTGATCTCCGCCCGCCTGTCCGTATCCACAGTGATATTTTTCAGTTCTCTTTCCACATATCTGTCCTCTATTTTCTGTTTCCAACAGAGGCTTATGTTAAACCTTCCCTGTAAAGACAGGATGAGCTGTATCGTACTTACGTTAGTATATTTTCTCCACTTTTCGATCGTCAGACTGTTAAAATAGGTGTCTGTCGTAATGACGCCCCCCTTTTGAAACAGAATGCATGTATACGCTTCCTTGAGGAGGCTTCTCTTATAATTAGAGTGGAAATACATTTCTATATCCGTACATATTCCGTCTTTTGGCCATAAAATATCCTGAATCTTCACTTCTGTAACCGTGCTCCTCTCCATGTCTTTTGCGCATGTACTTTATCAAAAACCGGAATTCCTTTCCGGATATTGTCCTTCGCTCCTGCGTCCCTGTAAGCTTCTCTGACCAGACATTTTTCATATTCCCAGTCATAATCATCCATATGTATCATGCCAAACAGCCAGTTGCGAAATATGATCCGGCAGAACATATCCGCACCGTTTACTGCTCTGTCCAATAGATTCCCATGTCTTTTTACACACATAATACGGTTTCTGATCCCGTAATACTCCCGCCAGTCATATCGCCGATGCGGATATTGCCTTACATTGGCCATAGTCTTATGATCCAGCTGTGCATCCGGTATTACCAAAAACCGTGTGTGACGATTGATCCGTATAGAATATTCCGTATCATCAAACCACAGAAAATAATCGCCGCAGGGAAATCCGACCTTTCCAATCAGTTCCCTGTCAATCACCATGCCGCAAAAAGACGCTATATCACATGCAAAAGGCTGTCCCACCTTATCTCCCGTATAACAGTTTTCCGGGCAATTCTTCATCATAAGTCCCGGTCTTACCATATTCCTGCGATGGTAGATGTCTATTCTGCCGTTAGTCATCACCGCACCTGCATAAGCCTTATAATCAGGGTAATGTTGTCTGGCAGCCATAATCTTTTCCATATAATCGCCTGCCAGAATCGCATCGTCATCAATCAGCAGGATACATTCCGTCTTTTCTTCTGCAGCAGCCTCTATTCCCTTTGCAAAACCGCCTGCACCGCCTGTATTTTCCGCGCATGTGATCACGCGATAATAAGGATTTCTCTCCTTACATTCCTGCAGATATTCCGTCGTGCCATCCTCAGACGCGTTATTTACCACAATGATCCTCTTTGCCGGGGTCGTCTGATCCTCAACCTGCTCTAAACATTCTTTCAAAAGCTTCAATCTGTTATATGTCACTACTACGACTGCATAATCACACGCCATACCCCTGACCCCATACAATCTTCCGACACATTTTTTAAAAAGTGTACTTTTACAAACTATACATATACTTGTTAACAGTTTCTTAGTCTATCACAAAAAGAATGATTGTGCAATTGTTTTTGTGATTTTTCAATGATTTTCACTCTGTTTCACTTCTTGTAAATCGGTATTTTCCAGAAGTTAACTGTAGAAAGGTTCTTTGCAAAAGTACACTTTTTCAAATTTTTATTTTATCTAATTACAACTTTCGAATCTTTTTGCTTTCCCATAAAATGTTCCAACAGGCATTTTGCAGGCATCCGCAGCTTGACGAAGTGTTATTTTTTTATTTCTCCAATCCTGATGTATCTCCCGGAAATTATCCGGATACGGCGTCTCCGGCCGGCCAAACCTGACACCTCTTGCTTTTGCCGCCGCAATCCCTTCCGCCTGTCGCTGTCTTATATTTGACCGTTCACTCTCCGCCACAAAGGACAGCACCTGCAGAACGATATCGCTGAGAAACATTCCCATCAGATCTTTTCCCCTGCGGGTATCTAAAAGCGGCATATCCAACACTACAATATCTATTTCCTTCTCCTTGGTGAGAATCTGCCACTGCTCCAGTATCTCTCCATAATTGCGTCCCAACCGGTCGATACTTTTTATATAGAGCAGGTCGTCTTTTTTCATACGCCTTAACATACGCTTATATGCCGGACGTTCAAAATCCTTCCCGGACTGCTTATCCATAAAAATATTTTTCTCTGCCACTGCAAGCTGCCGCAAAGCGATCATCTGTCTCTCTTCGTTCTGATCGCGGCTGCTGACACGCACATAGCCATACACATCTGCCATATTCTCCTCCATTCTGATGCGTTTTTGCTGAAGAACGCGGGCAGAATCTCAAATTCTGCTCTGCGCTCAGGGAGTTTGAGACGCCTCGGCACAAACTCCTGCCGGATTTAAATGATTTCTCCATGCCGGCAATATTATTTTTTTCCATATTCCCTAAATGTAAAACCACATTTACAGAAAATATTATTGCACAAAAAAATACGAGCAAAGCTACTGCTTTGTTCGTATTTTTTATAATTTCATATTCAGCAGGATACCAGACATCTACAGGTATTCCGCCATAAACTCCTCTTCCGAAATGATTCTGACTCCAAGTTCCTTCGCCTTCTTATTCTTAGAAGACTGAGATGCAGTATCATTATTGATCAGACAGACCGTCTTCCCGGTGACACTTCCTGTCACCTTACCCCCCTTTAATTCGATGGCTGTCTTGAGCGCATTTCGATTCTCATAGTGCGTCAGGCTGCCGGTGATAACAAACGACATACCGGCCAGCGTCTGACTCCCCTCCTCCACCGGCACTTCCTCCAGTCGCAGTTCCGCCATCAAACGGTCCAACTGCTCCATACGATCTTCGCGATGGAAATACTCATAGATACCGGCCGCGATCACGCCGCCCACGCCATCCACCTCATTCAGTTCTTCCACTGTTGCCTGCCGCAGCGCCTCCAGCGAATCGTGAAAATGTCTGCACAAAATCTTCGCATTGGCAACACCTATATTTTCGATTCCCAGCCCATAAATCACACGAGCCAGTGTCGTATCTCTCGCCTTCTCGATACTCTCCATAAGATTGTTACAGGATTTCTCACCAAAACCCTCCATCTGCGTGATTTCCGGCTCATACCGGCTCAACTTAAAAAGATCCGCATATTCATGAAGAAAACCACTGGCCAAGAACTTCTCCAATGTGGACTCTGACAGGCCGTCCACATTCAGAGCATCTCTGCTCACAAACAGTGTAAATGCCTTGATCTTTTTGGCATCACAATCCGGATTATTACAATACAGCGACTGTACGTCATTGACCTGCCGTACCTGTGCAGGCTGTCCACACACCGGACACAGCTCCGGAATCTCCAATGTATCACTCTGTGTCAAATTCTCCGCGATCTGTGGTATGATCATATTGGCTTTGTAGACCATGATACGATCACCGAGTCCCAGCTTCAATCCTCTCACGATACTGATATTGTGTACCGAAGCACGACTGACGGTCGTCCCTTCCAGCTCTACCGGTTCGAAAATTGCCACCGGATTGATCAGGCCTGTGCGGCTGGCGCTCCATTCCATCTCTTTCAGCACCGTCTCCCGCAATTCATCTGCCCACTTAAAAGCGATGGAATCCCGTGGGAACTTCGCAGTTCTCCCCAAAGACTGCCCATAGGCAATATCATTGTAGGTCAGCACAAGACCGTCCGACGGCACATCATAGGTCTGGATCCTGTTCTCAAAGTATTCTATTCCTTCCAGAATTGTATCCGGATTCACCACTCTGTATTCCACCACATCAAAACCAAGCCCCTGCAGAAAGACAAGCTGCTCAGCCCTCAGACCGCCGTTCTCCGTCTCTCCTGCCTTCACAAGGCTGAATGCATAGAAATTGACATTGCGTCTGGCCGTAATCTCGTTATTTAACTGCCGTACGGAACCACTGCACAGATTCCTGGGATTCTTATACTTCGCATCCACATCCTCAATCTCACTGTTGATGCGCTCAAACTCACTGTAACTGATCACCGCTTCTCCCCGCAGAACCAGTTCCTCCTGATAAGGAATAGACAACGGGACATTTTTGAATACCCGCGCGTTGTTGGTAATGACCTCTCCCACTTCTCCATTGCCTCTCGTCACGGCTTTGCTCAATTTTCCTCCCATATAAGTCAACACAATCGTCAGACCGTCCAGCTTCCAGGAAAGCACTGCCTCCTTCCCATTCAGCCAGTCGTGCAGCTCCTCCCTGCTCTTTGTCTTGGCAAGCGAGAGCATCGGACGTTCATGCCGCTCCTTGGGCAGTTCCTCCACCGCTTCAAATCCCACATTTACTGTAGGGCTGTCTGCAAGCGTAACGCATGTTCTTTTTTCCAGCTCCGATAATTCATCATACAGACGGTCATACTCAAAATTACTCATGACCTCTGTGTCCTGTGCGTAATATACTTTCGCTGCGTGATTCAACACAGCTGTCAGTTCTTTCATGCGATCAATATCTGTTTCCTTCATTATAAATACCTGCCGTTTTTTATTATTACCGCCTGTTGTCCTATATCGTCATACTGCAATGCTCATACAGGCCCTGCAGCTCATCCCGTGACAGTTCCCTGTATTCTCCGGCCCGCAGCCCGTCAAGCCCAACATTAATAACGCGCGTTCTTTTCAATGACACGACCTCATACCCCTGTGTTTTGCACATACGTCTTATCTGCCTGTTAATTCCCTGCGTCAACACCATGCGGACCGTCCTCGGGCCAATCTGTTCAATCTCACAGGGTCTGGTTCTGACTTGCATCTCTTCCAGCCAGACCCCCTGCCGAAGATGCTCCAGCGCTTCCTCTGTCCACTCACCGGATACCTTGACAATATATTCTTTCTCATGGCCATTGGCTCCGCGCATCATGGCATCGATCAACATGCCATCGTTCGTCATCAACAGCAGTCCTTCCGAATCCTTATCCAGTCTTCCCGCATATGTGACCCGCACGGGATATTTAATTTCATCTGTTACTATTTTCTCAGCATGCACATCCCGTTCTGTACAGACCACTCCTCTGGGTTTATAGTATGCCAGGACGATCTTCCTGTCCCGGCCTGCTATTTTCTTCCCACGAACCACGACTTCCTCCTGCCCGGTCACCTTCATGCCCATCAGCGCAGTTTTGCCGTCAACCGACACCACTCCCTGTTCGATCAGCTTATCCGCATCCCGTCTGGAACATATGCCGCAGTCTGCCAGATATTTATTCAACCGAATTTCACGCTCTATCATGTATGCTCCTTATTCTTTGCCGGTTCCACCGCATGTTCCAGCAAAAACTCCCGCCACGCATCATAATGCTTCGCGTAGAGATGGACCCCGTCAAAAGTCAGTTCTGATTTCAGATATCCCTCTTCATCCGTAAACACCGGATTGACATCCAGATAAAAAACATCTGTTCCGTTTGCCAGGGAAGCCGACGCAGCGTTCTTGTCATTGATATTAATATTATTGAACTCTGTCTCCATATTATTCTTTTCCCTGCTGACATGGAGATTCGCCATAATATAGATAATCGCCTCTGGCTGCCATTCCCTGATCTGTTCCAGCACCTGCCGATACTGCTCCAGATACATTTCCGTATTGCCGTATCCCAGCTCATTCATTCCCAGCATGAGATAGATCTTACCATACTGCCTGTTCTGCAGCACCTCCGTCATCCTGACCTTACTGCCGGTCTTCTGGTATGTAACCTCTTCTTCCAGAATCTTAAAGATCATCATACCACTGTCACAATAGAAATCCGCTGTCTCCAGCCCCGCATAATCCGATATCCCCAATGTCCTGGAATCTCCTAAAAAGGCTGCATCATCAAAATAACTTATGTTCTCTTTCGTGTAGGAATACTCTGTTGTCAATGCAACTTTTCCTGCATCCTTATAGTAACGTGATTCTATCTGTACAGGCTCGTAAGATTCAAAGTTCGTTATCCCTTTCGGTGTTTCCGCCGGTTCTATGCCGTTTCCCGGGTCATCATGTTCCTCCTGCAGTCTGTCATCAATTTGTAAATCGTCTTTTTGATCCCTGCGCTTTCCTGCATTTTCCGTTTTTTCAGCAGAATCTTCATACAAACCCTCCGCTTCCGTTCCATCACTGTTCCCGGAAATCGGAACTGTCTGCCTTCCGCCTGCACTCTCCTCCTGCTGGACTCGATGCGACCCCGTTTCCACCATTCTCTGCTCTCCCGGCATTTTTGCATACGATCTGGAGACAAACATCTGCGCATCTCTCACCACAGAGCTGATCCCAATCTCATTAGAAACAAACATGACTGCCAGCGAAGTCAGCGTGATCAGAATTAAATATGGGCAGTTATATAAATATTCCTTCCAATCCCGTTTCTGTCTCTGCTGTTTTTGCAGTTGCTTTCCCTGTTGTTTTTGCTGCTGTGCAGGCTGCAGTTTCTGGTGCTTTTGCTGTTGTGCAGGCTGCTGTTTCTGGTGCTTCTCCTGCTTCTTTTGCTGTTGCACAGGCTGCTTTACTTGTTCTGCCTCCTGCCTTTGTACTACATGCTCCTTCGGTCCTGTCTGCTGTTTTTGCTGTACCTGCCTGTTCTGCTGCGGCTTCTTTTGTTGCGGCTGACGGCTCTGTTGTTGTACCGCCTGTTTTTTCTGCTGTTTATTCTGTTGTTGCTTTTTCTGCTGCTTCTTCTTTTTCATTCGTTGTCATTCCTTAATCGAATCATCATTCCTGTTTTATAGTATCGATATGAAATCTACCACATCAAATATGCATACCATTTTCATAACAGTACATCCCCGGCTTTACATTTATAGTCATAGTAAACAAAATTTCCAATGTCGTTTACTATAACAACATTACTGCCCACTGTCGTCAAAATCTGAAATACAGAAAAGGATTATTGCTTCCAACCTGAATCTCGTGTACGGAAAACCAAAACACCACTGCCAACAGCGCCACTGCAAACCAACGATCCTTCCACCTGTCATACCATCTGATGGGAAAAGGAGTGGCGAACAAAATACAGGCCGCCAGCAAAAAACCATATTCCTGCAGGTAACGCAGTAACTGTGGAATGCCAACCATAACACCCGTCTGCTGTATACCGAACATATTGCCCAGATAGGCCGCCAGCTGCCCGATATCGGTAACAGCAAACACAACCCATGTTATTGGAATAATCGCCAGCGTATAAAGCCGGCCGAGCACTCTTGTCTGCTCCAGCCGCCTTCCGTAACTGCTCTTCTCGATCGTGAGGATCACAAAAAATAACAGCCCCCACAATACAAAATTCCAGTCGGCCCCATGCCATAACCCGGTCAGCGTCCATACGATAAAAAGATTACACCCCGTTCTAAACCAGCCCTTACGACTGCCGCCCAAGGGAAAATACACATACTCGCGAAACCATCTGCCCAGCGTAATATGCCATCTGCGCCAAAATTCCGAAATGGATCTGGACGCATAGGGATTGTCAAAGTTCTGCGGGATCCTGAAACCGAGCATCTTACCAAGCCCCATCGCCATTACAGAATATCCCCAGAAGTCAAAATAAATCTGGAAAGAATAGGCCGCTGCTCCCAGCCACGCCACAGCCGGATGCAGTGCTCCGGCTCCTGCAGACATGATCGTATTCCAGAGTGTGCCGATCTGATTGGCCAGCAGAACCTTAAATCCAAGCCCCAGCGTAAAAAGCTTGAGACCGTTTTCCAGATTGCGGATGCGCATACGCCTGCTTTTCATCCGCTCCCCCACCTCATCATACCGTACAATCGGCCCCGCGATCAGCTGCGGAAACATACACACGTAGGCGGCAAATGATACAATCCCCACTGATTTTTCTATCGTTCCCCGATAGCAGTCCACCTGATAGGATACCATTTGAAAGGTATAAAAACTTATACCAAGAGGAAGAGACAGCGACAACAGCGGCACCAGCTCACTTCCTGTCAGATGATTCAGGCTGCCTGCCACAAAGTCCCAGTACTTAAAGAGAAACAACATGCTAAAGTCAAAAATCAGCGAAACCACCAGCGCTGCCTTACGCCGCTTCTCTCTCCTTTGTGTGCGGTTCCGTATGGGAGCCACTGGTTCCCATACCATATACCTGCTCAAACCATAATTGACCACAATAGAAAAAATAAGCAGCAGAACAAAATACGGTTCTCCCACTCCATAAAACACGAGACTCCCTGCCAATAATACAATGTTACGATATTTGGCAGGACTGATCAGATACAATATCATAAAGACCGGCAGAAACCGGAACAAAAATTCTACACTGGAAAAAAGCATAATCGGAACTCCCTTACCTGATACATAAGATATGATCCACGATAATTATTCGCGGCTTATACTAGTATATTCCACGCAGAATTTTTTTACAAGGGCGTACCTCTCTCTTTTTCGACATTTTCTGCATCATTTTTGCATCATAATTGCATCATTTTTGTATCCTGCAATTTCCGCATCGATCAGAAAAGAGACTTTCTCAGTCCCTTCGGATAGTGGTTTTTCATCTGACCGCCTGAAGCCTTGCCAAATCCCAACGGATACCCACGATAAGTCAGCAATGTCCAGCCCTTGCGCGAGTCACAGACCAGACTCTCACCACGCAGATAACGCACCGCCTCCTCCTGTGACAGCTCCAGGCTCCTGTCCGTCTCTGCCGTCGTCAGTGCAAGTGCCAATGCATGCGCCGGCTCCAGCCGGTTTTTCTTCTCCGTCGCCAGATGCAGCCCCGGACGGCGTATTTTCATCCCCTGCACCGGTATCATCTCTTCGGGCACAAGATAAAGCTGTTCCCCAAACAGCTCCACTCTTCCCCTCTGCTCCGCCAGCCAGTCCTCCCCAAGCCCCAGCTCTTTTACCAGAAACTCCTGCAGAACCTCTGCCTGCTTCTTCTGCTTCACATCCGTACGGCGGCGATCCCTGCCGCCGGAAATTCTTCCATGAGACCAGACCGAATCGGACACCGCCTCCTCTTTCCTTCCGCTCCGTCTGAGTCTGGCGATATAATGTCCTTCTCCTTTCAGGCGATGCGGCCACAAGCGCATTGTACGTTCCAGCCCTGGTGCCGGCTGCGCAGTCCATTCTTCTCTTCCCGGTGCAAAAGCGGTATCGTGAGGTACTTCTTCTATTACAAAATCATCCCGCTCTTCCACGAATCTGCTGATTACCCCTTCATTTTCATCCGGTGCAAAGGTACAGGTAGAGTAAACCAGCACACCGCCCAATCTGAGCATTTTAGCCGCCTCTCTAAGGATCATCAGCTGTCTGTCGGCACACATCTGCACATGCGCCTCGCTCCACTGCTCCACCGCCGTCTCATCCTTGCGGAACATCCCTTCCCCTGAACAGGGGGCATCCACCACAATTCTGTCAAAAAATCCCGGGAAGCGTTCTGCCATGCGCTCCGGTTCCTCATTGCACACCACACAGTTTTTGATTCCCATCCGCTCCACGTTCTGCGACAGGATTCCTGCCCTGTCAGGAATCACTTCATTGGCAACCAGCAGTCCCTCTCCCCGCATACGTCCGGCAATCTGTGTACTCTTGCCGCCCGGCGCCGCACACAGATCCAGAACGCGTTCTCCCGGCTGCGGGTCCAGAATCTGTGCCACCGCCATCGCAGACGGTTCCTGAATATAGTATAAACCCGCCTCATGCAGCACGTCTTTACCCGGATGATCCTCCGTCCCGTAATAATATCCTTCCTCCGCCCAGCTTACTTTCTCAAGAGCATAAGGCATCTGCTCCATAAATCTCTCCGCGGAGGACTTTAACGGATTCCTGCGCAGCCCATAATAACGATTTTCATCATAACTTGCCAAAAATGCATTCCATTCCGCCCCCAGAAGCCCTTCCATTCTCATACAGAATGCTTCCGGCAGCCTCCTTCTGTCCTCCATCGTTCTGCTCATTCCTTTCGTTGTACCGGTATAACCCACGACAAATATCCACAGCTAATTAATGGCTATATCAATCCTGCTCAGCTTCTCCAGCAGGATCTCCTCCTCTGTCGGAATATCCTCGGACAGTTCGATCTGCTGGCGCACCTGCCACATCTTCTTATCCACTGATGCGATCTGTTCCGCACACTCGCTCAGCTGGCGCACGATCTCCTTCTGGTTCGGAACCTCCTGCTTATACTTAAGCTGATGCTCCAGACTCGCCCAGAAATCCATGGCAATCGTCCGAATCTGCACCTCCACCGCCATATTCTTTGTCCTGTCTGAGAAAAAAACCGGTACACTGACGATCATATGATAACTGCGATAACCATTGGCCTTGGGATGCTTAATGTAATCCTTCTCCTTAAGCACCGTGATATCGTCCTGTTTTGCCAGTGCCTGAGCCAGCATGTAGATATCATCTACATAAGAACAGACCACCCGGATTCCGGCCACATCGAACAGATTCTGCTCCACATTATCCAATGTAAAGCTGAGATCCTTGCTGTCCAGCTTACGCATAATACTCGTACTGCTCTTCAAACGGGAACTGATGGACGTAATCGGGTTGCGCTGATACCGCACATTAAATTCCGAATTCAACACATCAAATTTCGTACGTACTTCTTTGATGGCACAACTGTAACGCATCCGCATTTCCTTATAATCTACCACCGTATCCACCATCTGCCGTCTTCTTTCATAAATCGACTGATCTACCTGCGGGAACACCATCATCTCCGTATGGTCAGACTCCGCACTCATTTCATCTAATGGAAAAAAGGGATTTGCAGTCATCTTTATAACCATACCTCCTTCATTCATCTTCTGTCTTATAATGTATACCAAAAAACAACAGCTTCTGCCTGTTATAATAACATGAGATTCAAAAAAACTGCTGCTTTTATCTCCTCTGTTACTATAACGCAGAAGCTGCCTGAAAACAATAAACGGAATGTAAAAATTGTATTAAGATATCAGCGCATGCTGTACTGACCATTTTTATCGCAGGAATCCAACAGATAAGGATTCTGCCTGAAAATATATGAATCAGTCTATAATCTTCTCAACCAAAAAAGTTAAAATAATTTCCGCTGCTCCCATAATTATTGAACAACTTGCTGTAGCTGCTGCTTGCCTGTGCGTCCATGCTGCGCTCTGCGGTAGTCTCCACGGAATCTGCCCACAAAGCAGCCCGGCCCGCAAAACCGCTCTTGCCGCCCCACACCTTCTCCAGAGTTGCCACATCTGTCGCCGCAAGTTTCTCTTCATCGATCACAAGCGTTCCATCCGTCTTTCTGATCACACCACAGGAAGCCAGCTCAGAGCTGTTCATACCGGTAATACTGTTTAGCTGTGACAGATAATTGTTGTCCGTTCTCGTTCCGGATTCCCGCAGATTACCAAGCATACTGTTATACTGACCTACCAGCCCCTTGATATTTGCTACAATCTCCGCATTGCTTCCACTCTCCTTCGCCTTGGCAAAGAGCGATGTCTTACTCTGGTCAGCAAGCTTATTACCGTACTCGCAGACCTGCTGCGCATGATATTTCATATTATAATATAACTTCTGTTTATCCGCTGCCGTTCCCTGTACCGTATTGGAAAAAATATTATTTTTCCGCTGCAGTCCGCTCAATATCTGCGCACTCCGATTCAATCTTCTGCCCCTGCCGGTCCGGCTCAGAGCACTCTGCAGCAATGAATAACTGCCACCGGTTCTGTTTTTTCCGCTCAACATTGCACTGGCATAATTTCTTGGAATTCTCATGTGTCGTCTCCCTTCTGTCATAACAGTTCAGCCATCAGCTTCCCTGTGGCGTAAATCTGTAATTCCCTTTACAGTAAACCTCCATTATGCTCAACCTGCCGCCTGGCAGGCCGCATGGCCATCCATGCTGTGAAAGTCGAAGACTTTCATAGTAAATATATCGTTCCTTTTCCTGAAAATTGAAGGACATTGTAATCAACCATACTGTTTTCCGTCACAAACAGCCAGCATCCCCCTGCAGCATAATTGTCAATACAAACTTCCCGGATCCCGCCTCATACTGCATTGTTCCATAATATTTCTCCACACAGCTGCGCATATTGCTCATACCCAGTCCATGCCCTTCCGTGTCTGTCTTGGTAGTCCGCAGAACGTCCACTCCTTCCGGCAGCCTTTCGCCGTCGTAAGTATTCTCCACCACGACAAAATACATTCTTCCTTTCGTATACCCCCGAAATCGGATCAGACGATCTCTTCCCTCCGGCACTTTCCGACAGGCTTCTATGGCATTATCCAGCGCGTTGTTAAGCAGGATCCCCAGATCAAAAGCTTCAATGCCAAGTTTGGCCGGAAAAAGCAGTTCTCCCTCCAACATCACACACTCCTGTGCACAGATCTGTCCTTTCCGATTAAGAATAACATCCGTTACCGGATTTCCTGTAGAAAACTGCAGTGAAAGCCTGGCAGCCGCCTTCTGCATATTCTGCAGATACCCGTACGCTTCCTGCCTGACCTGATCCGTCATCTGTCCCTCTCCGGCACTGGCACGAAACAGCTGCTCCATATCCGCCACACAGTTGTTGATGTCATGGCGCATCCCCCTGATCCCATCATACAACTGCTCCAGCTCCTTAACATGGTCCGTCATATCTGCAAGCTGTTGTTTGTAGAACAACAGGTTATTTTTCTGCGCCTCGGCCTGCACCAGTTCACTGTAGATCCTGCGGCTGAAAACAATACAGGCCAGACACAGAAGAGCGATCAACGGCACAATCACATACATGCTGCCATGTCTCTCATACAGGAACTCCACTTCTGTCCCCCGCTGCCTGTAGAAGGAAATCCGCCAGGACATATCGAAAGCCATGGTAACCATGGGTGTCAGCATCAAAAACCAAAGACCCTGTCTGCTGATCCCATCTACCGGCCCCGAAGGCGTCAGATACCTTCGGTAAGCACGCAGTATCCCATACATAAATATCAGATAGCCTATTGAATAAATCCACATACTGTAATCCTGCAAGTACACGGCAATCTTCATAAACTGCTCCAGATCCATCTCCTCCGTCATAATCAATTCATTCAGATGATCAAGCAGTCTCAACATGATAAAAGACCAGCCACTGTGCAGGATGAATTTCGTCATCTCCTGCACCGCATAAAAGACAAGCAGCAAATACAGTTTCGCAAGCCTTCTTCCCTGATAAAAAAGATCCATGGCCAGAAAACTGCAGCCCAGGACAATCACCAGCTTTATAATACTGTAACCGCTGTCCACGATATACCCGCCTGTATTTCCATAGAACAGGCTGTTAACCCATACCGAATTGGAAAGCCAGTACCCTGTCATAAATGCCTGTAAGAAAAAAAGTATCTTCCCCGCGGAACGATACTTCTCTTTCACCATAATACTGTCTCTGCATAAATATAACAAAAGTCCGGCTTTCACCAAATACTCGATCAGACCGAGTAAATCCAAAGTCATGCGGCTTCTCCCTCTATCATGCTGATCACGGCAGTTTTGCTCCCATTCATACAACGAAAACTTCTCTACTCTTTCAAATAGCTGCAATACAGCTTCACAAATTCACCGTATTTCTGTTTTGCCAGATAAATCCGGTCTCCCGATCCGACGGTGATGCTCTCATGGTCATAACCGGTGATGGCAGACAACGCCACCAGATATCCCCTGTGGCAGCGATAGAATCCTTCTCCCAGCACTTCCTGCAGATGGTTCATCCTTTCATAGTATTCCAGGCATTCCGTCTTCATATGCAGGATCACCTTACGCCCACTGTTCTCCACATAAAGAATATCTTCCACCGGTATTCTGCGGTGGCTTCCCTCCGTCTTCACCAGAAGATAACGCGGACCGCACTGCCTTTTCTCCACTTCCTGTGCGGCCCGCCTCAGAACATCCAGCATCTTATCTTCGTCAACTGGTTTCATCAAATAATGGAAAGCACCCACGTCAAAAGCATCAAACACCTGCTCCTTCACTCCCGTCACAAAGATCAGGATCACATCTGTCAGTTCCCTCAGACGCCTTGCCGTCTCCATGCCGTCCATCCCTTCCATCGCGATATCAAGCAGCACGATATCCGGGCGGTAACCCTCTTTTACCTTTTCAATCAATTTCATCCCTGAATCAAATTCACATGTCTGTGCCTGAGAAAGCTCTTTCTCAAGTAAGGTTCGAATCCTTTCTCTCCCTCTTACCTCGTCATCACAAACCGCAATATTCATGTTTCCCCTCGTATATCACCCGTACGGGCCTGCCGTCCAAAACAGCTCCGTTCCCAGCGGCGTATTCTTCGTGCCGCTTATTCTGCCGCACTATTCTGTTAGTATATCGGCACGGGTACGGCTTTTATTCCTTCTTATGTCACGAAACATGCTTTTTTTGTCACAGATCAGGTCTCCTCGTCCACGATGCTTCCCTTCAGGTCTTCTTCCAGCAGCTTCATCTTATGCAGCATATTCTTCACGTCAAACTTCACATCGGAAAGACCGCCCGTACCCATGCCGGCCTCCATGATATCGCCCAGCAGGACCGCATCCTCTCTCGACCGCTCCTCGGCCTCCCTGCGCAGTTCTTCGCGCGCTTCATTCTCCCTGTGCGTTTCTTCGATCCGCTGCTCCAGCTTCGCCGTGTCTTCTTTCCGCTCTTCGATCTTCTCTTCCTGACCGGCCTCTTCTTCCGCTTTCTCCTCGGCCTCCTCCTTCGTCTCTTCCATCTCCTCGTCCACGTGGTCCTTGGCTTCTTCCATAAGCATACCGATTATCTCCTTGCCGGCCGCTTCCATCACCTCTTCGGCTTTCTTCTGCGCCTTCTGCATCTCGTGGAATTTCAGCCGTTCCAGCCTGGTGGCACGGATCGAACCGTTATAAGCGGCGATCTGGTCTTTGATCACGTCATTTCTGGTCTCATAGGTTTTCTGATACTCATCGATCTTCAGACAGCGTTCCTGATACTCCGTTAAAGGCACACCCTCCATCTCTTTCAGCAGCGCTTCCTCTTCCTCCGACCACTCTACTTCAAGCCCGAATTTCTCCGCATCAGCCTTCCGCTGCAGGAGCTCAGCCTCTTCCTTCGTCTCGGGCGGACGACCGCTTATCTCCTTAAGCCGCGCCCGTTCTTCCTCCGTCAGTGTTACCTCATCCGGATGCCGCATGTAATCGGCTTTCTTCTGGAGCAGTTCCAGATCCTTCTGCTCTTGGGAATCCGGCGCCACATTGTACTGCTGACGCAGCTGCTCCTTCTGGGCATCTCCCTCTGCTATATACCCCAGATTCTCCACATACTCATCCTCCAGCTGTCTCAGCTTATCCCGGATATCCTGTATGTTCTGGTCGATCTTCCGGTCAACATCCCAGGCATCGCTCACCATCTTGAGCGCCTTCTGCTGCGCATACTGCTTGCGCTGGGTGATCGGATCCTTCTTAACATTCAGATCTCCCATGAAAATAGTATTTCTCTTCTGCTCTTCCTGTCCATTCCTGCCGGCCCTCTCCTGCGCTCTCGCCCGGGCACTGCTGCTGACCTGAATGACCTGATTCTCGTTCTCGTTCGCTCTGATCTGCATGAATCGTAACCTCCTTGTCCTTCATGACTGCCGTCTGTTCCATACGGGTAAAATCCTTTTCGCCCCGCTATACTATAATGAATGACATTAAAAATTTCATTTACTATACGTATTATATTGATGTTATCGGCTTTTTGTATCATTTTCTTAAGCAAAACCGCACAATTATTGTTACAGTTATCGGCCGGATGCCCTGCAGCAGGGTTCTGGGCATCGTGAACAGCAACCAATTATTCGCTTTAACGTTAACGCCGCAGCAGAACGGACCGGACTGTCCTCCCCAAGAAACGGCATTCCTCCGTGCGGCGGTATGCGACCGCATAAACCGCATTCGGCACCACCAGACAGACCAGTCCCTTGACCAGAAATCCGCCGAAATTTTCCCCCGTCATCCGGCACAACAGCCCGGTCAGTGCACCGGCTCCCACAGTCACCACAAGACGCAGAAAATAACGCGCGAAATACTCTCTGCCAGACTGCCGGAAACCGTACCGGTACAGCCCCCGCGGCTCAATCCAGAAAGGCAGCGCCACAGAACTGATCAGGGTTCCGGCGAGAATGCCCACGATTCCCCACCTCTGTGCCAGAATCACGGAAACGACAAGATTGACTATGGCTTCCAGGATCGACTTGTAGCGTTCGTCCCAGAACAGCCCCATGGCGCTTCTGGTCTTTGCCACCGGAATGCGCATACTGTTCACATAGAAATTAACGACGATCAATATCACCGCCGGCCGGGGCAGCAGATAATCCTCACCCAGCCAGAGCGTGATAAAAGGGTCAAAAAGCCACAGCAGACAGATACTCAGCCAGCCAAACAGCCACGCCCCGAAGAAATCCAGCCGCCTGAATGCCTCTCTTTTCGCCTCTTCCGTCTCCGTGGCGACCAGACTGCCCAGCGCAGGGGTAAGCGCATTAAACAGCGCACCTGTCATCAGATTTAAGAACCCCCGGATCATCACATAATTAGAATACAGTCCGGTGGTGATGATGCCCACAAACTTGGAGATCAGAATGTTGTCCGTGCTGAACACCGCCGCTGCTCCCACACGGTTTAAGATCATGGCGCTCACATTGCGCCGGATATCCTGCAGGATCTCCCCCGGCAGCGGGCGCACCTCCTTTTCCCGCAGATACGGATAAAGCCTGTCCGCCTTCACCGCAACGGCCACATTCTGCAGCACCGTGCCGGCCACCAGAATACAGAGATAGTACAGATAATTGCCGCTCACCACCAGCACCACGATCTGCACCACATTGACAAGCAGCGTCAGCCCGGCACGGATCATGGTGTCGATATACTTCTTCTGATATACAAACAACAGTGTGGATTTATAGGTAAAAAAATAAGCCACGCCGGTATTGAGCACATTCAGCAGATAAATCAGCGGAATATACGGAATATCCTCGGGCATCTCCTTGACGAAAAAATCAAGAAAGGGCGTAAGACCGGCTCCCACCGTCAGGACCGTCACCCCCACAATCTGATAGACACGGCGGTACAGCCGGATCAGCGATTTGATCAGCTCCCGGTCTCCCTCGGCCGCCGGGCGGTAGAGACTGTACGTAATGGAGACGGAAAATCCCAGCTCCGCCAGAGACAGCACCGCCAGAATATCGGTGAACAGGCCGTCCAGCCCCAGATACTCTTTCCCCAGGATCTGTACGAACACGTAACGGGATACAAACTTAAACACTGCCAGCATGAACTCGCTGAGCATGGAAAAGGTTACATTTTTGACTGTATTTTCAGTTCTGTCCATCCACATCACCACTCCGCTTCCACTTCTTTAACTGCCTGTAAACAACGGCCATGCACCAGAATGCCGCCGTATTTCCATACAACAGCAGCTGCGCCGTCACCCCCTTACCATGCGGGCAGAGCCGCAGAGCATTCAGGCTGAAATGTCGTCTGCAGTGCCGGCGAAACCGCCGCAGATAACCGAAAAGATCTTTCTGCGCACTGCCCGCCTCCACAGCCTGCATCCCCAGACGCACGGCCGTATCCAGCGCCAGCTGTGCAAAGCCGTCCGCCGTCTCCGGTAAGTTATGCTGCGCATCCTCACAGATATGATCCAGCACCGCAAGAACCGTACACCGTCTCTCATCAATGCCGTTGTTGATCAGACTGCCCGCCCTGTATACATAGTGATACAGCCTGTCCGGCACGTAACTGATGCAGCTGGTCTCTCCCAGAATCTGATAGAAAAAAAGCAGATCTTCGCAGCACAGAGCGCGGCTGTCAAAGGGATACTTTTTTACAAGCGCCGCCGGATAGAGCTTTCCCCATGCCGTCCACAGAAAAGGGCTTCGTCCGGCCATCGCACAGACCGCCTCCGTCCTTTGATAGACGCGGGCAGGCTCCTGCCCCGTCCCTAACCCGTCGGTGCCGCAGATGCTCACTTCCGCTCCGCTTTCTGCCAGCGCATCATAGAGCTTTTGCAGCAGCCGGGGTTCCACATAGTCATCGGAATCTATGAAGGTGATAAACTCTCCCTGGGCCCTGCGCACGCCTTCATTTCTGGCGGCTGATATCCCGCTGTTCTGTGGCAGATGCACCACCTGAAGCCACTCTGCAGAGGCCGCCCACTCGTCGCAGAGGCGGCCGCCACCGTCCGTAGAGGCGTCGTCTACAAGAATGACTTCTTTATTGGGATAAGTCTGTGCCGCTATGGAAGCCAGGCACTTCTCCAGATATGGCTTCACGTTGTAGACCGGCACGATGATGCTGATCAATGGTGTATGTTGTCTCATAGTTCCCCGGCTCTCCTGCTGGTTTTGGCATTGCTTTCCCTGTTCTGACACTGCTTTCCTTGTTCTGACACTGCTTTCCTTGTTCTGGCACTGCTTTCCCTGTTTTGACACTGCTTTCCCTGTTTTAACAGCTTTTTGCTTCTTTGAAGAAGCTGTCCTTCCTATTTTCTCAACCACCGTTTAACATATTTGTAAAGGGACGCCATCCCCCAGAAGAGCGGCACACTGGCATGCAGCGTGCGCACTGCCACCCTGCTTTTTCTCTCCGGTAAAAGCTGCAGCGCCTTCCGGTCATAATGCCGTCTGATATGGCTCTGGAGTCTTTTCAGCAGGGAGAAGATCTGCCGCTTCTCCGCGTCCGACTCTACCGTCAGCATGGCCCAGCGGGAATCTACATCCAGCGACAGCCGCCGGAAATACAATGCCGCTTCCGGGAAGCGCTCTCCCGCATGGTCGCAGACATGATCATGGACCTTCAGCGCCGTCAGCTTCCTGACGCTCACGCCGCTGTGTACCTGGCTGTCTTCCCGGTCGTTATTATAATGATAGAGAATATCCGGTACATAACTGACACGCCCCACGTGCTGAAACAGTTCATACAGAAACAGAATATCCTCACTGTAATAAATCCGCTCATCGAACAGGCAGGCCTTCACAGGAGCCGCCGCATAGAGCTTCGCCCAGGGCACATAATTAAAGGGAATCTCCCTGGCCATGCACACGATCGCTTCCTCTCCGGAAAAGACGCCCGCCGGACCTCCCGCCAGTCTGATGCCGTCAGCCCCGCAGACACTGACATCCGCCTCCGCCTCCCGCAGACTCGCATAAAGTCTGTCCAGGAGATCCGGCTCCACCCGGTCGTCCGCATCTACAAAACAAAGATACGCACCGGCCGCCCTGCGGATCCCCTCATTCCTGGCCGCGGAGGGCCCTCTGTTTTCCGCAAAGTGTACCACCTGCAGCCTCGCTTCCGACTCTGCACAGGCATCGCAGAGTTGTCCGCTCCCGTCCGTAGACGCATCATCCACCGCAATGATCTCCAGCTCCGGATAGTTCTGCGCCGCTATGGAGTCAAGACACCGCCTTATATAAGGCGCCACATTATAAACCGGCACGATCACACTGATCAACGGACTCTTTTTCTCCATATCGCTCTCTCCTTAGCCATTTCATTGATTCAACAGCAATCACTTGAGAAAATGTCTCAGACATCCCCCACCATCTTATAATACGCTCCCAGCTTCTCATGCATCCGTCGCACTCCGAAAGTCTCTTCCGCTTTCCGCCGGTTCTCTACAGACATCTTCTGCAGCGCGTCCACATTCCCGCTGCACGCAAGCATCGCTTCCGCCAGCCCTTCCACGTCGCCCGGCTCCAGCAGAATCCCGTTCTCTTCGCCAATCACTTCCGGAATCGCACCCACCGTCGTACTGATGATGGCTTTGCCCGCCGCCATGCCCTCCAGCACAGCCATGGGCAATCCTTCATAATAAGAAGGCAGCACCAAAACCGCCGCCTTTTTCAAATATTTAAGCTTCTGCGTCTCTCCGATCCAGCCGGGCACACTGATATACCGCTCCAGCCCTTTTTCTGCCACCAGCGCCCGCACCTTGTCCACTTCGCCGTCGCCTGCGATGCAGACGGTCAGTTCCGGATTCTTCCGGCAGGCGATCTCCACCGCATCGATCAGGTCGTAGACCCCTTTGCGGCTGCCCAGTCTCCCCAGCATCAGGAAAGAATGCCGGCAGGCGGAGACATCCGTCACCGCCGCCCGGAACTTTACCGTATCTACCCCGTTATACAGCGTCCTGCACGTGTCAATGCAAAAGCGCGCCTCCAGTTCTCTTTTCCAACTCTCCGACAGCGCCAGCACCAGATCCGCCCGCTGCAGAAATCTGTCCACCACCCGTCTGCCCAGAGATCCCAGCCCGTCATAAAAGGTCAGATACTCCGCCCCGTGAATATGCACGATCACCTTCCTGCCTGTCCTTTTTGCCCACCACAGATAGAAATGCTTGCGGAAGGTACTGCCCCGCTCCGCGGTGTGGAGATGAAACAGATCATACCTGCGGCTGCACAGCATGAAACGCAGGCAGCCCCAGAATGTGTACACAAGCCGGACAGCCAGCGGGCCGTCTATGTAAGAAGCAAACGTGTCAATCTCAAATTCGTCTTTTAGCAGCTCACTCTCCCGGATCTCCCGGATGACTGCCGACATCCCGCCTCTGGCCCGCGTCTCGCTGGGGCCGATCACCAGTATCTTCATCATGCCATAACCACTTTCCACCGCCCGAAACATCGGCGATATTGCTGCCGGCCATTTCCGCTGCGTTACAGCGACTGCAGAAATTCATCCACAGAGGCCACAAACTGTTCCGTATTAGACTGATAACCGCCGAATTTGCGTGTCTTTGCCATCCGCAGCAGATAGGGCAGATCGTCCACATTCATGCAGGCGCTGATCAGGTTCCGCGCGTGAAACTGTTCCATCAACTGCTGCTGGTGTCCGTCCACATGCTCCCCAAGCTCTGCCCTGCGCGGCACCACGATCACCTTCTTGCCCCGCTTCACCGCATCCACCACGATCCCCACGCCGCCGTGCGTGATCAGGATACTGCATTTCTCCACCATCTCCGCAAATTTATCCCGGTCGTAGAACTGCTGATAGTGGCAGTGCCTCGGTTCAAAGGTACTGTTGCCGGTCTGCATATAGACCTCTTCGGTAAGCATATGCTCCCCTGCCATCTGGTCCACCTTTGTAAGCAGACGGTCAAAAGAGAACTTCTGCGATCCCACCGTCACAAATATCATCTTCACACCCCTGCCTTTCTTTTCCTGCTTTAGTATAATCCACAATAATTATCGTGGATTATACTAGTAAACGCCGCCCCGGTATATAGCCTTTGGATAATATTCCTGCATCTCCGGCCACTGGACATAGAAGCGGTTCGCAAACCGGTACATCAGCCTGCCCGTCTGGCTGGGCGTCCTGACATTGGCAAAGGATTCGATATACACCAGCTTCTTCCCGAATATCCTGCACAGCAGACATAAGGGAATCGTCGCCAGAACGCCGGTGCTGATTACCACATCCGGCCACTCGATCACGAATATTTTCAACGAGCGGAACGCATTGACGATCAGCCGACGCATACACGATTTCTCTCTGCGGTTCACCTGCTGCAGATAATAGCATCTGATCCCCGGCACCGCGATCTCATAGGCAGTCTTCTCCGTGACGATAAAGCTGTCATAGCGTTCCATCAGGGGGCGAAGCATCAAAAGCTCTTCCAAATGACCGCCCGAGGACGAAGCAAAACAGATTTTCTTATTCTCTTTTTTCACTTTTGACCATCTCCCGGATTCCTGATTCATATTTTTAGTTTTCGGTCTTTCCTCCATACCGAAGAGACTTTCAATCTTCCCACCTGGAGCGGTGTTTCACAAGCTCATTTTCCGCCAGTGCATCCAGGTTACACGACATGGGAACCAGCGCACAGGCAATCATGGTATATGGATAGTAGATCGTGTTGTCCGTGGCAAACAGGGTAAAGCAATAGATACCGACGCCGAGAAATACACACCCTGCACTCTTACCGCCCTGTTTAAACCAATAACGCAGCCGTACCATCAGCCAACTCCAGATCCAGATCCAATAACCGACGAAACCGATATTCAGATACATCCGCAGGAAATCATTATGGATCGGCATGAGGGTGCGCTGCGGAATCTTAAAGCGTTCTCCCGAGGCCCAGTCCACATACCGCTCAAAACCGGTGCCTTTCCCCATATAAGTTATGCTGATATCGTAGTAGGGCTCCAGATTCATGAACATCGCCACCCGCCCCTTGGTATCAATCCCGAAGTGGGCTTCCAGATACTGAAAAAGACCGTATCGGATCCCTACAATATACATGAAACTGATAAATAACATCCCCAGACCGATGACAAGTGCCGTCTGTCTGGCAGCCTTCTCCGGCAAAAGCTGTACGATCCACACCACAAGAACACTAAGGATCACAGCCAGAATGGCAGTCCTTTTTAACCCGATCACAAACAGCAGAGACGACGCCAGCATCCAGAGCGGCCAATGAGCAACCTCCTTCCGTTTCAGCAGCAGATAGATCAGAAAAGGCCCGAAAGCAAATGTCAGATCGTTGATCTCCAGCGCCTCCATCAAGGGCCCGGTCTCCACACTGAAAGTCACGATCAACGTGTAAAACTCCGCCATAAAGGCGCCCACACCGCCTTCCCAGACCACCACCAGCACTCTGCCAAAGTTGGCCAGACACATGGAGCCAAGACAGTACCAGAGCCCGCGGCTGCCGAACAGGTACAGCGTAGCCGTCGCCACCAGCACCGACGAGATCTGCGGTATGATCATCCCCGTGCCGTTGGCGATCATAATACTGTCCGCACTGGACATGACCCAGATCAGAGCTGAAAAGAAAAAAGGAATCGCACAGGGCACAAGCTGTACCAACGTGTGGCGCACGAGAATAATCGTGCGCCCCGGTCGTACCGTCACAATAAAGTTTATCAGCGCCAGAAACAGAATGCCCACCACACAGGGATTCTTCAAGCTGAATTCCACGCCGCCTATCAAAAAGTATGTGTCCTGCAAAAAGAACATCGCAGTTGCCAGTATCATATAAATGATCGCGACCAAACCCTATTCCTCCCCACTTTTGTAACCGTACTTCTCTAATTTATGTCTGTAACCGTAAGTCACATAACATCATTTCCACCACGAACCGAATAACGCATCAGACTGTCACAGTCCCGGTCGTTTCCTGTTCTTTTGTACGCGCAGCACTTACCCGCTTCATGGCAATGGAGAGAAGTTCACGGATATAGTAACACTTCTCCTCACCCGCACAGGCAAACCCATTCTGCAATTCTATTTTGTAACCGCATTCCTCACTTTTCTGTGCGAAGACTACACCGATCTGGAACAGAGCGGCATTTACCTGTTCCTGCTCCAGATTCTCTGCAAAGATCAGATACTGTCCTGCTCCGTTATTACCCACAAACATTTTGTCAGAAGGCGCAAAGACAGACGTCAGTATGTTCACGAAATCCTTGATCATCCGGTCTCCGGCCTCTCTGCCCAGACGGGCGTTCTCCGTCTGCAGGTTGGCAAGTTTAAACACAATACAGGCAAAGCTCTCCGGAATCGGCCGACTCTCCCGCACCGTGATAAACTGGTCGCACTTCGCCCGGTTGGGCAGGCCGTCCACCTTGCTTGTAAAAGCATAGTATTCGATGAAATCCTCAATCCGGCCGAAAAGCGCCGCCCCGGCACAGCCCAGCACACCGAAGATCACCACAATCAACACCGCAAATATAAAGATAGGGAACCGCTCTGTCACCCGCACACTGGATAACATCACGATATTGCTTGCCCCCAGATACTCATTGTACTCATCGTTTGTCTCGTAGTAGACCGTCTGCAGTTCATTGATCCGATCTGCCAGCTTTTCGATCTTCTCCTGAATCTCCTGCTGTGCCTGTTCCGAAGAAACCGACGGTGCTCCGGTAAATACACTGATCACATAATTATTGTAGTCTCTGTCGATCAGATTGTGCTCATAGAGCGTACGGTCTTCTATGTACTTCATCAAAAGAATATCATACTCCGCCGTCCGGTCCACTGGATCCCAATTGCCGTCGTCATCCCGGTTCCAGTCGTCGTAGACATCCGGCAGCACATTATTCTGCAGCAGGCTTCCCTGACTCTCTTCCTCCGTTCCATCCTCAGAAACCGTCGTCGTATTGCTGGAAAACTCTCCCATGGCATTCTCATAGGAGGTAATGATCCCACGGATCTTCTCGATCTCGAAAGAAGCAGCGTTGTTGGAAATTTCCAGATTGTTGTTGCGGTTTCGATATTTGTTCAGAAGCAGTTCCCTGTCTTTGGTGATCCGCCCTTCCAGAATCTCAGAGAGCAGTTCCCGTACTTCCACATCTCTGATAAATTCGAATTCATCCAGCAGATCCTGGAAACTGCATCCTGTTCTGCTGGAACGAAAATCGGCATTCCAGCCGTTCTTGTCAGTCAAATGTTCCACGATATTGTCCAGCGTCTCGTCCATGACCTCCGCCATCTCCAGATAATCATAGCCTTTAGACGTAATGTCACTGACCGGATTGGCGGCCAGCGAAGTGTTCACATGGTTTTTTCCATAGTATTCCGCATATTCCTGCAGGATCTGGTTCAAAACCATGCGGGGATACTCTTTGCCGCTCCCTACACCGCAGTTGAAAGAAACCACAAACCGGGTCGGCCATATCTCATAGTCCTCATCTCCGTTATCCAGCTTGGCCTGCTGCACCAAAAGATCCTCCTCCGTAATTACCGGTTCCACCTGGATATTCATGCGGATATCATCCGTAGTAGCCTCCGTGTATTCAATCCCCAGCGCCTTCATAGCCTGGCTCACCAGATTGGTGGCATAGATCTCCGTTGTATCGATATCACTTCCGTCCGGAGAAAGCCCCTCTTCAGCACGGGAACCGGTATACTCAATTACCGTGACAGCCGTGTACTGTTGTATGTAAAGCTGTGCAATCAGAAAAAACGCCACACCCGCCAGGATCGAAACACTTATGATCGCCGTACGGTATTTTTTCAAATAGCGGAAAACATCAAGTTCTTTCATACCTCTTCCCCCTTTCTCCTGTTCTTTTTCTCATCTTTCTTTTCCTGCTTCTCCCGTTTACGATATTCCTGCTTATTCTTCCGGTATTCCTTTCTGGCCAGCTTCTGTGCTCTGCGCTCAACCGCCTGACTGCCGATACACTCCGCATAATAAGGCTGCAGTACCGCCAGCCCGATCCATACCGCCACATAGAGCATCGTGATCAAAAGTGCCTTTATAACATTGCCGGGCACGGAAGGTGTGGAAAAGGAAACCTGGATGTAACCGTCCCGCTTCACTCTCACGTAAGCGTCGCAAAGCTCCCGGCACTGCGCCGCCAGGTTCTTAAGCTCTGCGTTCAGTTCCCCGATCCGCTCGTCTGCCTGCGCGTAGATATCGTCGGATGCTCCCGATCTGCCCACCTGTCCAGACGCGTAAGTATTATGCTCCATCTCCTCCACCAGTTCCGTAGCCGATTCCAGAAACTCTTTGGCCTCATCCGCAAAGTAGTCCACACCCACCTTTGTTCTAGACATATAGAATTCCTGATCCGTGTCATAAGTAGGGATCAGCACAAATCTGGTCATAAAGGCATTGTACATATTGATGGCCTCTATGCGCACATCATGAGCCGCCATATCCTTCTTTTGATCCGTATCCAGCAGACGATTCGCATACTGCATGCGGGACTGATATGTATTTCTATGTCTGGAAAGCCCTTTCTCCAATATAAATGCCTCATAGCGTTCCAGCTCGATCTCAATAAAATTATCAATCTTCTGACTCAGAGAAGGGAAGGTCTCCCCACTGCCCTCCGCCCGGAAACTGCTGCTCTCACTGCTGTAACCGGGCAGATAGTTTTTCAACTTATAGGCCTGCATCTGCAGGTAGTTCTTCACATCCAGATATTCCATGCCCTCCAGTTCCTCGAAGGACAGATCCAGCACCTTGTCATTCTCCGCATAATTGTTTGTAAAATCCTCCCAGTATACATCCGCCAGGAAATTGAGCACTTCCTTCGGCGTTGTTCCATACAGGGATACCCGTTCCGAACAGTGAACCCAGTATTCCGTGGAGATCTTCAATGCCGATTCCTGGGTGACATCCAGTTTCTCCGCATCTAACGGCGTAGAAATCGTCAGAAAATCTGCCAGCTGGTCTGCACCGAGCGAAAGGCCGCCCCGCCTGACCACTTTCTCCAGGATCCGGTCCGAAAGGATGACGGACTCATTGAACCGGGTGGAATTCGGATTCTGGCCTCTGGCCGCCTCCTCATAATTGAACACCATCAGCATACTCGGCGCATACAGCTGTGTCGCCATCTGGCCCGCAAAGCCAAACACAAAGACCAGGATTCCCCACACCGCAAGCTTCCTGCGCTTCCCGTTCAGCCCACCCATGGCTCCCCGGAATCCAAAGACCGGCAGTTTTGATTTGATCATAAAAAACTGTCGGGCCAAAATTATGTACAGAAATACCAGACACAACATCATCACCGGTATTATAAAACTCACAAGAATCATATCGCATTCACTCCTTTATCGTTCCGTTTCCTGTCGGCCGTTGATATCGATAACAGCCAGCTCCGGCCGGTTATTAACCCTGGGAAAACCGCTGTGATCTTCCATCCCTCTGGAAACAAAAATTGTGCTGCGGGGCAGACTGTACATACCGCCGCTGTATTTTGGCAGAAATCCCACATCCCCATGGTAAAGTCCCTCCAGGATCGGAAGCCGCACCAGACCGCCGTGATAATGCCCACAGATGCCAAGATCGATCTCCGTATCCGCGAGCGCATCATAATAGAGGCCGGGATAATGGGCAATCAGCAGCTTAAAATCACTGCTCTTCTCATATTCTTCGATAAACTCGACACCATATTCCTCAAAGCCCTCCGGCGCAGTAGTCAGTCCCCCGATCAGAAACGGTGTCTTGTGGATCGTCACCTCTTCCGCCCGGTTCACCAGCACATGAACTCCTCTCTCCATAAGCAGACTCTCCAGTGGACTGCCCTTTTCGTAGAAAAGATGGTTCTCATGATTGCCCGGCCCGTAGTAAACAGGCGCCACCTTTAACAGCTCGTCACACAGATGCAGGATCACATCCAGATCATCCTCATAGGCGTTGACCATATCCCCCGCCATAATAATCAGATCCGGCTCCAGTGAACTGATCTGCCGTATCAGTGTCGTGTTATCCGTTCCGAACTCCCTGTTATGCAGATCCGACAGCACCACCAGTCTGGTATTATCCGTCCCCAGTATCTTTGGGGAATACAGATGATGGAAAGTCACCTCCAGCTCATCCGACAACAGATAACGTCCCAGTATAAATACCCCCACCACAACAAAAAGCGCCAACAACACCCGCTTTACCACCTTTTTCCAATGCCCTCTCCTGATTCCTTTATACGCAGCAACAATCATTTTCCTGCACCACACCTCAAACCCTTTCTCTTTTGCTTTCCAGCCTGTTACATAGCCTTCCCCCGGTTTCTTTTCCCGCTTCCACATACCTGCCCCCATTTCCATCCGGTACGGAGTACCAGACACAAACGATCCGTTTTCATCCCCATGCAAACGCTGCACAAAAAGAGGGCACGAATACGGGATACACACATGCCGCCAACCCTATACCCTCCATCCAGTGATCCGTTGTTCTTCTTCCAGTATATTCTGATAAGTCTGCTCGATCAAAACCGCCACATTCGCCTGAATCTCTTCACAAGTCTCCCGATACATCTTCCACAGACAGCTCGGCGTCACCTTCTCCTCGTCCACCCTCGCATCACGGCTTACCAAACCAACAAAATAATTCACATTGGATCGCGCCATGGGAACACCTTCCGCCGTACCAAATACCGGCCCGCATTTGATCCCCTCACGATGGGTATAATCCAGCAGCTCTTCCCGCAGTCCTACCGGCAGGCGCAGCACTCTTTTCCGGCCAGTGACGGAAGCCTCCAGTTCCACCTTTCCCTTCGTCACTGCCTCCACCGTGAGCTGCGGCAGCTCCTGAATCCGCATGCCGGCCCCGCCCAGCGTCTTGATCAGCAGATATGTCTTCTCCTTCTCCAGCTGCTTCGCCGCAGACAGAAGTCGCAGATACTCAGTACGGCTCAACCTGGGCTGTACTTTTACCTTTTCTCTCTCAAAATCCTCCATCTGCCACTCCCGCCGCCCTAAATAGCGAAGGAAACTGTTCCATATTGATATACGTGTATTCACCGTCGCCGGCTGCAGCCCCTGCTTTTCCAGACAGACTTTCCATTCTGATCCCGTCTGTTCCCTGATGCACTTATCCTCCGGCAGATAACGATACAGTTCCAGCAATGTTCGACGATAATTCTGCAGGGACGATGCTTTCCTTCCCTTCTCCTTCTGATCCGCCAGAAAAGCCTCGATTGTTTCCGGACTGATCTTTTCTTCTTTCCGTACGGACATATGATGAACTCCTTTCAGAAATCAGAAATTGACAGAATCAATATTCTGTCTATAAAATATATGAATCTTTTATAAATATAGCACATAATATTTGTAGTTTGCAATAAATTTCTATATTTTCAGACGCAAAAAAGAGAAGCGCAAAAGATATGTTGCGTTTCGATTTCTTTATATCCTCTATTTTGATTTATGATTTTAGTTCTGTTTAAATTCTGACGTAAATTCCACGGGTTGTTAGAACAAATTGTAAAAAAAGCAGGTTTTGATAGACAGAATATTGATTCTGTCTACAGAATCAATCCCGTCTGTTCCAGCTGCCGCACATGATCCTGTCCTGCAGTCAGCAGATAGATCCTCGTTGTTTCCACACTGCTGTGTCCCAGTACATCGGCCAGTTTCACGATATCTCTGCAGATTTTATAGAAAGTCGTGGCAAACAGATGTCTGAGATTGTGCGGAAACACTTTCGAACTTTCCACACCGGCCTCCCGGCACAGTTCTTTCATCTCCCGCCAGATCTGCCTTCTGGACAGCCCTCTTCCGTTTTTCGTGACAAAGATCTCCCCTCTGTCTTTTCCCTGCTTCTCCGCAAACTTAAGCAGCTTTCGGCACAATTTATCCGGCAGCAGAATCACCCGGATCTTGCCTTTCAGGGCAATCTCCGCCCGGCCTGCTCTGGCTGCTTCCACCGTAATATAGGGAAGCTCGCTGACCCGGATCCCGGCCGAACAGATGGTCTCCATCAACAGCTCCAGCCTTTCCTTTCCCGCTCTGCGGGCAGCGTCCAGCAGACGCGCATACTCCGCCCGGGTCAGCTCCTTCGACTGCTGCCTGAACATCTGCCTCTGGATGCGCAGAAATTTCACCCGGCATTCCTCCCAGCCAAGAAACCGGAAAAAGCTGTTCAGCGCCGACAGCTTGCCGTTTACCGTGCCGGGAGCATATCCCTCCTTCTGCAGATTCCCCTTCCATTCCAGAACAGTCTCCTTCGTGACCGCTCTTTCCCGCAGCCACAGGAAAAAGGCGTGTACTTCCCGGCTGTACTTCTCGATGGTAGCCGTCTCCCGCTCCTCCGCCCGCAGAAACTGCGAAAACGCTGTTATTGCCTCCTGTGTCACAAAATGTTCCTTCATCTCTTTTCCTCCGTACCTTCGGACGGCCCATTCCTGCTGCCTGTTCCGGTTTTTCTTCGCCGCATCATGCTGCCGCACGATAACGATAATAAGCCACCCGTCCGCAAAAGACGACAGTGGCTTATCCATTTTCTCATATTCCGATGACTCCTGCCAGCATAGAACCTGCTAAGAAACTACGTCTCGTAACAATCCAGCTTCGGCATCCATGTCCTGTATATCCTTCAATAATTCTGGAAATCCTGGAAATCCTGAAAATCCTGATTCGTCTGACCGGCCTGATACTGTTGTGCATTCTGATAAGACCGGCCGCGGCCTCCGAATGTAATCTCCTTAAGCGCCACATAAAGCTCCGCATCTGTCATACAGACATAAGGAAACACATAGAAAATCGCCAGAATACCGCAGGTAAATGCGCTTAATATATTCCATCCAATAAAAGACAAATCCAGCACAAAAGCCTCCCATTTATTACCGTCCATCATCTGCTTACTGACAGCAAACGCTTCCCTGGAATCAATACCCGGATTTTCCGCCAGTATATAAGGGATCATGCGGTATTCGTAACCTTTGATAATACCAGGAATGATAAAGAGCAGTGTCCAGAGAGAAGTAAACAGCCCTCTCATAAACATCGTTTTAACTACATTCATGTAGCCGTTGGAAAAAGCATAACCCAGCTCTCCCAGTTCTGCCTTCTGGTAGTGGCTCACAACAAAAAATCTCTGTGCCCCCACATGCAGTGGATTAAATAAAAACAGCCTCAATGCCAGCCCAAACACCATGGCTGCCAGAAAAACCCCCATAAAGGCTAACAGGAAAGTCGTAAGCTGCGGCATATGAACCGAACCGTCGGATGAATACATCCTTCCTGTCGAATTAGAGTAGGATACACTGCCGCCTGTCCCTCCACCGCCCAATAACAGCACCAGTGAGACCAATACCATCTTCCAGTAGTTATACTTAAAAAATTTCTTTGCGTTCTCTTTCAACTCCGCTCTCGTCCACATACAAATTCTCCTCTCACCCAAATCACTATACTTTACTTTAATATATTATGGATGATATTGCAAGACCCAGCTCAAAACGTGACCGTGACCGTTGTTCCCTCCCCCGGTTCGCTCACAAGCGTCAGCCCGGCGCGGTGCACGGCCACGATATGCTTTACGATGGCCAGTCCCAGCCCCGTGCCGCCGGTAGACTTCGAGCGGCTTTTATCCACTCTGTAGAACCGCTCGAAGATCCGCTCCTGACATTCTTTCGGAATACCGATCCCCGTATCCTGCACCCGCAGTGTCCGCCTGCCATCCACATCCTCTACGCTGACCACGACCAAACCCCCGGCGTTGTTATAGCTGATGGCGTTGTCGCACAGATTATAAAGCAGCTCTTCCAGCATCTGCCTGTCTCCCTGCACCATGGTGCTGCCGCCCTCCAGCCGCAGATCAACCTCCCGCTCTTTTGCCCGCAGCTGCAGCATCTCTACGCAGTCTCCTGCGACCTCATACAGGTCGATCTGTTCAAAAGGAATTTCCCGGTCCTGCACGTCCAGCTCCGACAGACGGATGGTGTCATTGATCAGCATCAAAAGCCGGTTGGCGTTCCTGCGGATCTCCGAGGCAAACCTGACCGCATCCTGCCCCGCGGCCATCCCGTTCTCGATCAGCTCCGCATAACCGGAAATAGCCGTCAGCGGCGTCTTCAGCTCATGGGATACATTGGCGCTGAACTCCTGCCGCATATTTGCATTACGGACGATGGCGTCATGCTGTGTCCTGATGGTCTTTGCAAAAGGCAAAAGCTCCACGTAAATCTCTTTTTCCCCGATATGATCCATATGATCCATATCTTCCACCAGCCTGCCGATCGGCGCCACCAGACTGGCCGTGAGATAACGGGACAGAAAAACACACAGCGCCAGAATCGCACAGACCGCCGCCAGAATTGCCGGCAACGACCGGTAGAGGATACTCCAGATGCTGTGGGATTCTCTGGCCACCCGCAGCACATTGCCGTCCGGCAAAAGGATCGTATAGTAAAAGGTGCTCCGCTGCATGGTGGAAGACTGTCTGACAGACCTGCCCTCTCCCTCCCGCAGCGCTTCCGCCACCTCCGGCCGCCCCGCATGATTGTCCATCCCGCCTATATCCGCATTGCTGTCATAGAGCACTGCGCCTTCCGGTGTGATCACGGTGGCGCGGACATTTTCCTTTCCATGGCTGTAGCGGTCAATGTAAGCGTAATCTTTCACTGCAGCCGCATCCGATCCGGCATCCGGCATATAATCTGCGGCCATATCCGATATGCCATCCGGTATTTCATCTGCAGCCATGTCCGATATGACACCCTGCATTTCATCTGCAGCCATTGTCCCGCCGTCAGCCAGCGCCTGGGCATAGATCCTCAGATCCTCCATCACCTGCGCCTGAAAAAGGCGGTAGAACACCACCGCCATCAGCAACAGCGTAATCACGATCGCCATCGACGACAAAAACATAAGCTGCCTGTTGATCTTTTTCTTCATGAACGCCCCCATAAGTCCGCTTCGACACAAACGCCCGCAAAAAGCCACGTTCCCGCCTTACGGCTTCTGCACCGATCTTCTGCACCAGTCTGCTACACCGATCCGTCATTCTCCAGAAAATAGCCCACGCTGCGCACGGTCCTGATCATGCCGCCCGCCTCTCCCAGCTTCTGCCTGAGCGTCTTGATATGCATGTCCAGCGTTCTGGATTCCCCCTGAAAATCACTTCCCCACACATGGTTCAGGATTTCCTCTCTTGTCGTCACGATCCCTGCCCGCTGCATCAAGAGCCGCAGCAGTTCATATTCCTTATAAGTCAGTTCGCAGAGCACACCGTCCACATACACGGCATGTCGTTCCCCGTCCAGAAGGATCTTCCCGATGGTCAGGGATTTCTCCCCCTTATCCTCCCCGCTCCTGCGCAGCAGGGCCCGCACTCTGGAGATCAGCTCCATCACGCCAAAGGGCTTCGTGATATAATCGTCCGCCCCCATATCGAGCCCCCGCACCTTGTCAAGCTCCGTTGTCTTGGCCGTGACAAGGATGATCGGCACATGCCTGGTCCGCGGATCCTCGCGCAGCCTCTTCGTCACTGCCAGCCCGCTCTCATCGGGCAGCATAATATCCAGCAGCACCAGACACGGCACCCGCTCCCGCACCGCCCGGTAGAAATCCGCCCCGTTCTCATACACCTGCACATCGTAGCCGCTGTTTTTTAGCGCGAAACTCTCAATCTCGCTGATATCCCTGTCGTCCTCCACCACATAGATCAATCCCATGTCCAAACACCCCGATATCTCTGTTCTTTACCCTTTTTTATAGATTACGTATAACTTATATTTCTAATGTTGTTAACTATATGTTATCACATTTTACTATGAAAGTCTCTGACTTTCATAGCATGGATGGCCATGCGGCCCGCCAAACGGCAGGCTGAGCATGATGTAAGTTTACTATGAAAGTCTTCGACTTTCACAGTATGGACGGCCATGCGGCCCGCCCGACGGCAGGCTGAGCATGATGGGGGTTACTATAATTCTACTTTTCTGAGATAATAACCAAACTCACCCGCTCTGGCAGTTCCTCCCGGACACTCAAAAGCTTCAAAACCAAACATCAGGGCAACCATTTTCTCCCGCTCATAAAAGACGCCTGGTACACCAAGATAATAGTCCTGTTCCTTACCCAGAATCACATAGCGGTAATTATAAAATCCATGCAGCAGAAAACTGTTATTCACCAGGTGTTGGTATTTTGACTGCAGAATAATAAAGTCTTTCGGCTCCAGCTTCACATAAACCCGTTCGTCACCGTAAGGGTGAATCTTCTCATAACTGTCCAGAATCTGTTCCCACTTGTCCTCTTTCAAACTGTAAGCCGTTGTACTCTCCTGCAATAATCTTTGATCGACAACATTCCCCGTGACGTTTGAACGCTGCAGTTCTTCGGTTATGACGATCGTCTTTTGCTTATTACGCACCATACGGTCTGCTTTGTCCATATCCTGCACACCATTTGGATTCCCTGTATATACACTTTCTGCTCTGCTGCTTTCAACTTCACCTCCCTGTTTATCCACACTTTCTCTACGGAATCTGTTTTCCGAAAAACTCTGTATGCTCTGACTGCCATCATCATGATCCGGCCAGTCTGTGTATGTACTTCCTGAATCCTCTAAAGCCTGTTCCCTGCTTTTATTCTGCATTACCGGTATGAACTGCACCGTATTATGCGGCTTACCCTGCTGCATATTCTGCTGCACGGATTCCTGCGCACTCCTCTGTGTATTCTGCTGCCGATTATACTGCATGGGTTCCTGTGCGCTGCTCTGTGCATTCTGCTGCTGATTATACTGCATGGGTTCCTGTGCGCTCCTCTGTGCATTCTGTGGCTGATTCTGCTGCTGGATTCCCTGTGCACTCCTCTGTGCATTCTGTGGCTGATTATACTGCTGGATTCCCTGTGCGCTCTTCTGTGCATTCTGCTGCTGATTATACTGCTGGATTCCCTGTGCGCTACTCTGTGCATTCTGTGGCTGATTCTGCTGCACGGATTCCTGCAGGCTTTCTTGTATAGGTTGCTGCACGCGGGGAAACTCCTGCCGTTCTTCTTCCACAGTCAAATTTCTGCTGCCTCCCGTGCTTACCTTGGAGGCGTCTTCTATTGCATTTTTGCTTTTTCCTTCCAGGAAATATCCTCCCGGAAGCATGATCTGAACCTGCAGTCGCTGTGCCGGATCCATTATTTTGTCCGCCCAGCTTCCTTCTCCCTCCTGTACCGAAACGCCGTTAACCTCCTTCCACTCTACGCCGTTATAAATGCGGACAGGAAATCTCCCATTGATACTAAAAGGAATATTCCTCAGTTTTAAATCCAGCCGACTTTCCGTCTCCCTGTTCTCCACCTTCATAAATCCTGCATTGCCAATCCTGCTGCCATCTTTGTACAATCCTAAATATATGATTTCCTTCCGATACATATCCTCCCTCTCACTCCCATGTCAGATTTTATTTATAATTTCTCAAAGGTTCATCCTGTTACCTATATATGCTCCTCAAACAAAAAAAATGCCGGATAGATATTCTATCCGGCACAAATATATTAAGATCAATAATCCAACGAATCCAGATACTTCATATAACTTACAACCATCAGGGCGATCTTGAAGGTCAATGCGTCTTCGAAGGTACGAATATCCAGGCCTGTACTCATTTCCAGCTTTTCAATCCTGTACACAAGCGTGTTCCGATGTACGAAAAGCTGTCTGGAAGTCTCGGATACATTCAGATTATTCTCAAAAAACTTATTAATCGTTGTCAGGGTCTCATCATCCAGCTCACTGGGTACATTGGAACCAAAAATCTCATCGATAAAGATACGGCACAGATTGATCGGCAGCTGATAGATAAGACGACCGATTCCCAGCGTATTGTAAGCGCTCACTTTCTTCTCCGCATAGAAGATCTTTCCGACATCCAGCGCCATCTTCGCTTCCTTATATGACTTGGAGACTTCCTTCAATTCTCCTACAATCGTACCATAAGCTACACGTACGTTCATCATCGCTTCCATGTTCATCATATCCACGATGGTACTTGCCACCTGCTCCAGTCTCGTATAATCATCTTCCGGCAGCAGTTCCTTGATCAGAATAACATTGCTTTCATCCACGGCTGTAATATAATCTCCAACCTGTGTCGAAAACATACCGTTCAGCAATTCCGTTGCTGTAAAATCCTTTTCCTTCTCTTTCTCTTTATCCGTTTCAACCAGGAATACGGCTCTCGGCACGGCTGCTTCTATGTGCAGCTTCTTTGCTCTGTTATAAATGTCTACCAGAAGCATATTGTCCAACAACAAATTCTGGAAGAAATTATTACGGTCATATCTCTCCTTATAGGCAATAATCAGATGCTGAAGCTGACTGACCGCGATTCTCCCCAGCATATAGGCTTCTTCACTGGTCCCTCTGGCATCCAAAATGAAAAGCACCTCATCCTCGTCCAATACTTTCAGCAAATGATGCATACCGATCACCTGGCTGTCCGCCGGCGACTGCACAAACCCTTCAATCAGCGCTGACGTTATTTCTTCGGCATCAAAGGTGGATGCGACCACTTTACCTTCCAAATCCCATACGCACAAATCAACCTTGGATATCGCCCTAAGTTCTTCAATACTACTCCTAATCACCTGACTGGAAATCATTCCGCAACCTCTCTTCCTATCTATTTTTGATACCCATATTCATTATAACACATCCGCCACATAATTGACCATAGAGCAAAACAGGCAATACTCGTTTGTATGACTCGCTTCGCAAACTCGAATAAGCAAAACGATTTCCCGCGAAACAAATAAGGGAGATGCCTGCGCATCCCCCTCATGTTCATTCTATTAGTTCGTGATTGTCTGCTCTGTCTCTTTGTCAAATACGTGAATCTTCTCAACGTCGAAAGCAAATTTAACAGTATCACCAGGTCTTGCCGTTGTACGGGAATCTACTCTTGCTGTGATCGGGAACTCAGCCAGATCAAAATACAAGTAAACTTCTGCACCAAGCAGCTCGTATACCTTAATGGTAGACTCGAATACACAAGGAGCGGATGAAACAAATGCCTCGGAATCATATACATCCTCAGGACGGATACCGAATGTAACAGTCTTGCCATTGTAATTGCCAGCGATCAGCTTCTTGGACTTAGCAGCCGGTAACGGAATGCTCTTGCCAGCGATCTTAAGGCTTGCAACATCACCCTTAACTTCAACAACTGCATCCATGAAATTCATCTGAGGTGATCCCATGAATCCTGCTACGAACAGGTTCTGAGGCTTCTGATACAGATTCTGAGGTGTATCTACCTGCTGAACAACACCATCCTTCATAACTACGATTCTTGTACCAAGCGTCATAGCCTCTGTCTGGTCATGTGTTACGTAGATGATCGTTGTGCCCAGTCTCTGGTGCAGTTTGGAGATCTCAACACGCATCTGTACACGCAGCTTAGCATCCAGGTTGGAAAGCGGCTCATCCATAAGGAATACCTTAGGATTACGAACAATAGCACGACCCATAGCAACACGCTGTCTCTGACCACCGGACAAAGCCTTCGGTTTACGATCCAACAGAGCTGTCAGGTCAAGAATCTTAGCTGCTTCTTTAACCATCTTATCGATTTCATCCTTCGGAACTTTTCTTAACTTAAGTCCGAATGCCATGTTATCATATACTGACATATGAGGATACAGAGCATAGTTCTGGAATACCATCGCGATATCTCTGTCCTTAGGCTCTACGTCATTAACAACTCTGTCACCGATCTTCAGCTCACCGGAAGAGATATCTTCCAGACCTGCGATCATACGAAGTGTTGTAGATTTACCACAACCTGAAGGTCCTACGAAAATGATAAATTCCTGATCTGCGATTTCAAGATTGAAATCTTTTACTGCCTCAAAGCCGTTCGGATATACTTTGCAGACATTCTTTAAAGATAAACTTGCCATGATTGCCTCCTGTTTTATAAATGTTTTTAGTATCGCACTACCTGTCAACCTCGGTTGACTCTGAAAATAGTATAGCTGACTTTATTTAACTTTGCTATGCCACTATTTCACAAAGATTTTATTTTACATTGTAGAATTTGCTTACTTTATGCAGGCCATTCCATACTACCAGACAACTTGCCCAAGAACGGTCATCTTTCTTATACAAATTTTACAAAAATAAATTTACGTATTGACATGTGCGGGAAAGAACTCCAAGATCTGGTTTTCTAAACTACTTTGTAGCCGGCCGCCGTTACTGCGTCGATCAACGCCTTATCTTCCGTGCCTGACTCCACGGTTACCGTGGCCTTGTTCTCCTCAAGGCTGACCTCCACCTGCATTACACCGGCAACTTCCTCCAGCGCTTTGTGCACATGCGCCTGACAATGTGCGCACATCATCCCCTCAATATTGAGTGTTTTTACAATTTTTTCTGCCATTTTCTCTTCCTCCTTATACTCTTCTATCTCCGTAAAGCCGGCGATAAATTCCGGCATCGGAATCTCTTTCTTCCCTCTGTCACGTCTGTCCGTTCCCATATTAAAAAGATTCAGCCGCAGGGCATTCGTTACCACGCAGAAACTGGAAAGACTCATTGCCGCCGCTGCAAACATTGGATTCAGGCTCAGTCCAAAGATCGGCACCAGGATTCCGGCCGCCAGCGGAATACCGATACAATTATAGAAAAAGGCCCAGAACAGATTCTCATGAATATTCTTAAGTACCTGTCTGGAGAGCCGAATCGCCGCGGCCACGTCTGTAGGATTCGATTTCATCAGTACCACATCAGCCGCCTCCAACGCAACATCAGCTCCTGCACCGATCGCAATTCCGACATCGGCTCTTGTAAGCGCCAGCGCATCATTAATGCCGTCTCCCACCATGGCTGTCCTGCCATACTTTGACAGGTTCCTGATCACCGCCTCCTTATCTCCGGGAAGCACATCCGACACCACTGCGTCCAGTCCAACCTGTCTTCCGATGGCGCGTGCAGTTCTCCTGTTATCACCGGTCAGCATAACTACCTGTATCCCCATATGCCGAAGCTCTCTGACAGCCTGTGCGCTGTCCTGCTTTACCACATCGGCTACTGCGATCATCCCCAGCATCCTGTCTCCGGCCGAGAAATAAAGCGGTGTCCTGCCTTCCTCCGCCATTCTTTCTCCCGTTTCACGCATCGAGGCGGTCAGCATTTTACGTTCCTCAAACATTGCCCCGCTGCCGCCGGCCGCCAGCTCCCCTGCCACCATGCCTTCCACGCCCCAGCCTGGCAGCGCACGGAAATTTCCTGCCGGCTGCACCGACAATCCCCTTTCCGCAGAATACTCACAGACCGCTTTCGCCAATGGATGCTCACTCATACTCTCCAAAGCTGCCGCAATACTCAAAAGCTCCTCTTCCGATATCCCTTCGGCAGGATACAGTCCCGTAACCTTCGGCTTCCCCTCCGTTACCGTTCCGGTCTTATCCAGCACCACGAAATCCGTCCTGCCCGCCTGTTCCAACGCCTCCGCATTCTTAAACAGGATTCCCTTCCTCGCCCCCATGCCGTTACCTACCATGATCGCCACCGGCGTGGCAAGCCCTAAAGAGCAGGGACAGCTGATCACCAGCACACTGATCGCATACGACAACGCTTTGCCGGCCTCAGCTCCCATCAGCAGCCATATAGCGCCCGTTATCAGTGCCAATACAATGACTACCGGAACAAAAACGCCCGATACTTTATCCGCAATCTGTGCGATCGGCGCCTTGGTCGCCACCGCATTCTCCACCATATCAATAATCTGCTGCAGCGTGGTATCTCCGCCCACACGCGTCGCCCGGCAGGTCAGCGCACCGTTCTGATTGATGGTGGCCGCACTGACACGATCTCCCGGCTGTTTATCCACCGGAATGCTCTCGCCGGTCAGGGCCGATTCATCTACCGCACTCTCACCCTCCAGCACTTCGCCGTCCACCGGAATACTCTCGCCCGGTTTCACCAGGAAAAGCTCTCCTGCCAGAACCTCCTGCGCAGGCACCGTTATCTCCTCTCCATTCCGGATCACGCGCGCCGTCTTGGGAGCCAGATCCATCAGGCTCCTGATCGCGTTGGTCGTCTTTCCCTTGCTGTACGCCTCCAACATCTTACCGACTGTGATCAGTGTAAGGATCATGGCCGCAGACTCGAAATACATATCGTGCAGACAATGTTCTGCCTGCTCCACGTTACCTGCTCCAATGGCCGCACCCATTCGAAACATAACAGCTGTACTGTATACAAAGGCCGCACCGCTTCCCAATGCCACAAGCGTATCCATATTGGGAGCCCGATGCAAAAGACTCTGCACCCCGCTGATAAAGAAGCGCTGATTGATCACCATCACAAGCCCGGTCAATAACAGCTGATATAATGCGATCGCCCACGGATCCGAGGCAAATGCCTCCGGCAGATACCAGCCCCACATAAGAGCACCCATGGATACATACATAAGCGGTATGAGAAGACATACTGACGCGATCAGTCTGCGCCGTATCTTCGGCGTTTCTCTGTCCTCTAAAACGCTCTCCCTCCCTTCTGTTCCGGATCTCTCCATATTTCCGGGCACGCTTGCACCATATCCCGCCGATTCCACTGCCGCGCAGATTGCCTGCGGCGTGGCGGGCGCTTCATATGACACAGTCATATTATTCATCAAAAGACTCACACTGACGCTGCTTACTCCGTCCACACCGGCCGCCGCTTTCTCCACATGCGCGCTGCAGGCAGCACAGGTCATGCCTGTTATCTGAAATTTCTCGTTTTTCATTCTGCTCCATTCCTTTCTGCTCTATTTTAACTTCTTGATCAAATCTATCGCTTCCTCCATGATCGCCTCATTCCCCTTCTTCACTTCTTCCACGACGCAGGTCTGCATGTGTTCCTGCAGAATAATATATCCAAGACTCTGCAGGGCACTCTCCACCGCTCCGATCTGAATCAGAATATCTCCACAGTATCTGTTCTCACCGATCATGTTTCTGATGCCGTTAAGCTGTCCGATAATACGGTTGATCCGATTCTGCAGCTGCTTCTGCGCCAATGCGTCGCGGGGAACAAGCTTATAATGACCGCATGTATCCGGATTCTGCGCGTGTTCATCACAACATACCTCCTGTGCATCCTCCGTATTCTCTATCATCTCTGTAGGTTTCGTATTCTCTGCCATCTGCGCATCCTCCTCCATCTCCTGTTAACTGCCTGCAAAAAACATTCTAATAATTATATTTTGTACTTTTTATTATATATTATACCCCTATAGGGTATATGTCAATGAAAATTTATTACATGAAATAAGACGGCCAAATATCCGCCGTCTCAATTCACATCCAATATAACGTTCTTAATCTACAGTTTCTTCTTCCTCTGTCGCTCCCCACTTATCGTCATAAAATGCCAACTGATTCTTGCCCCGCCTTTTTGCCTTATACAATCCCTGATCAGCTGCCTTATACAACGTCTCAAAGTCAACACCCTCATGCGGAAAAACTGCCACACCAATACTGGCATGAACCGCATACTTTACTTCTTCGCCCACATGGAAACTGCGGAAGAAATCTTCCACCTTGCCGGCCTCTTTGCGAATAACCTCAGGAGTAGAAACAGCCTTTAAGAAAATCATAAATTCATCTCCTCCTACACGTCCAATAATATCCGACGCACGGAAAATCGAGCTGATCTCCTCTCCCAGCGTACTGAGCACTTCATCACCGAAGGCATGCCCCAACGTGTCATTGACTGTCTTGAAATTATCCACATCCAGAAGAAACATCATACATTGCGTCTTCGGATTCTGTGCCATATAATTCTTAATCTTACGCTCTGTTGCCAGTTTATTATTCAATCCTGTCAGCAGGTCCGTATCGGCTTTATTCTCCAGTTCCTTCTTCTGCTGGTTGTCACGTATCCTGCCGATGATATCTATTACCATAGTAAAACAGCTGAAAACAAGGAATACCACGATTAGAGAAATAAGCATCCCTTTCGTATTCTTCCACTGTGCTCCTATCAGTTTCTCCACATGGCTCTGCGGAATCCCCAGTATGATCCCCCACTGATTCTTATCAAGCGGAGCATAATACAAGATACGGCTCTCCCCGTCCATCCTCACACTGCCTGTTCCCTGTCTGCCTCCGGTTACAGCACCACGGATGCCCCCGGCTTCTTCCGAATCTGCACTCTGAACAGCCTCCAGCAGATTCCCGCCGCTCAGCAATCTGCTTTCGCTGCCGGAAGACGATAAGACCCTGCCCTCAGAATCTACCAATGCCAGAAAAGCGCCCGCCGCCAGATCCGCCTCAGAAAGCAGACTGTCGAACTTCTCAACAGGGTAATAGAGCACCATAAAACTTCCCGCCCCCCTGTCAACACGCTCCGCCACCAGGATTGATCTCTGCGCCTCATCATCGTCACGCTTTATGTACAGAAAAGAACTTTCAGAGAAACGGAGTTCTTCAAAATATGGTTCAGTCCCGATGGAAACCTTGTTGCCCGCCTCATCGATACCATTCCCCTCACTGTCACAAAACACCACTCCGGAAGCCTCTGCACAGTCAGCAACGATCCTGATCAGTTCAACAACCTGCTTATCGTCAAAAGTCTGATCCTGTTCCAGCACAGCACATACGGAACCCACTGCCCTGCTGACAGTTTCCAGTTCATTGGCCAGTTCCTTCGCATATCTTCCAGCTGAGTGAAGCATATCCTCAGAGACCGCTTCTTTCGCATCCTCATTAGTTCTAACCGAGAAATTAAACAATATAATCAATACTACGATCATCGGAACAGCAAACAGAACAATCCACTGTAATACTGAAGACTTATTCTTCTTCTCCATTGATTTCCTCACTTCTCTCACCTACATCAACCGAAAAATCCATATCCGAGACTACTTCCACTTCCGGTTCAAATTTCTTAAATATACCGCTGTACAGCCAGGCCGCCCCATACGCCGGAGCCGAAATACCGAACAGAAAAATAAACAGAAGCGCATATGTTGAAAAATAGCTGATCACAAGCGGCATTGCATAGAAAACGGCCATCAGAATGGTCTTGGGCAAATTCCCCACTGCCATGAGCGCGGCATTCTTAAGCGTATTCCTGATCGAATTCTCAAATCTGGCAAGCAGCGGAAACACATACATCGAAATCAGATAAAGAACGACGCCGACAGCCACCACTGCAATCACCAGCGGCTTCGGAAATACCATTCCGGAAAAGGAGAAGATCAGCGCATCCCCGACATAAACTGCGATCACCACCATCATCAGCAGCCAGATCAATGTGGCCTGCTTAAAGTTTGCAGCAAAAGACTTGAAAAAACCTTTGACCAGATACCCTTCTTCTCCTCTCACCATCTTTAAGATAACATAATGCATAGCCGTGACTGAGGCTCCCACAGTAATGACCGGTATACAGCATACGATCATCAGCAGGTTCAATATCATCAGATCCGCCACACGGTTTAAGGTCCGCATGATCGGACTTTCCAAATCAAAAAATCTTCCCATAACTGTCTCACTCCTATAATCTTTACTATGAAAGTCTTCGACTTTCACAGCATGGATGGCCATGCGGCCCGCCAGGCGGCAGGCTAAGCATGATGTAAGTTTACTATAACATATCACACCAATGCTACTTATTATTCTTCTCGTTATACTGTTTCACCATGTTAGCCTTGGACATCATACTTCCGGGTTTGGCATTTTTGTTATAATACTCTGTGGATTTTCTCACTGCTTCTTCCTTCTCCTCAGCTGTCATGGAAGGAGTGGACGCCGCTTTGGCAGCAGTGCTTACCTTCTTCGTATTCATGTTGGCGTAAGCTGCCATCTGCTCGGCTTTTACACCTGCTTTTTCCATTTTCTTCTTGGCTTTGACTTCATTCTTCTTAATGATCTCGTCCAGATCCAGCTTATCAATATGTTTGTTGATCACAACCTGCTGGATACTTCTCACAACAGCACCGGCTACCCAGTAAAGACCGAGACCTGCAGGCAGTGTGTAACAGAAAACGGCAGACATGATGGGCATCATCATATTCATTGTCTTCATGGACTGCATCATGGTATTCTGTGTATCGTTCTTATTATCCGACTGGGTCTCCTGCTGCGGCATCAGCTTCAGATTGATCCACTGGGTCACAGCCGACAGAACAGGAATCGAGACAGCCGCCAGTACCATCAGATAAGAACCTGCGCTGATAGCTTCTTTTACAATATAGGAAGGCGAATTACCGATATTCAATCCCAGAAAGTTATTATACTGGTTCAATAACCCCAGCGTATGATCCACATCTTCCGACAGACTCGGAAATTTGTCTTTGATGCTGAGCCATTCCGCTGTCGATGACTTGTTCAACACATCAATAAAAGTATTCTGCACATAAGTAGTGACACCGTTTATAAAAGACTCATTCTCAAACTGTTTGCCAAAATAACCGGCCTGTGAAAATGTTTTGATGAATTCCGTGCTCCCGGCCTGTGCGATCAGGTTGTCCACCAGAGGGAAGAAGGCTTCTTTGATCTTGTCTACATAAGCTGGCATATTGTTGATGACCCGGTAGAGAGCAAACAGGATCGGCATCTGGATGATCAGCTGCAGACAGTTACCGGTGGGCGAAACACCGTACTTCGCATAGATGGCCTTCGTCTCCATATTCATTGCCATCATGGCATCATTGTCTTTCCTGTTCTTATACTTGGCCTGAACAGCCTGCAGCTCCGGATTCATCTTCGCAGACAATTTGGAGAACTTCTGCTGCTTGATCGTAAGCGGCATCATAAGAAGATACATTACGATCGTAAACAAAATAATAGCAAGTCCAATATTAGGGATACCGATCTTATCAATAATAAAGAAGATACCCTCCATAATATAACCCAGAAGCTTTGCAATGGGACCGAGTATCTTACCAGGATCCTGGGTTAACAAAATATTTGACACTATCGATTTACCTCCTTGAAATCATGTTTTCTCAACTGTTTAAATCTTCCTGTTCTTTGTGATGCAGCAGTTCAGCCTGCTGCTTATCTGTTATGGAACAGGGTCATAACCACCTTTCGAAAAAGGATTACATCTGCATATTCTCCAAATCGCCAACAACCCGCCCTTAAAAGCGCCGTACTTCTCAACAGCCTCCAGTCCGTATTCGGAACAGGTCGGAAAATAAGGGCATTTTGTGCTTTTCATTGGAGAAATATAGCTTCTATAGAATTTAATAAGATAAATTAGTAATTTTTTCATATCAATTTCTAAATCTACACTTCTTCACAAAGAATGTGATGAAGGCCCGAAAGATGTAATAATGCGCTTTCGATCTCAAAATAACCAACCGAAGCAGCACTTTTTCTTGCAACGACTACTATATCTAAACCACTATTAAATATATTCTCGTGTAGCCGGTAACTCTCTCTCACCAGTCTGGCGAACCTGTGCCTTACGACGCTGTTGCCCACCTTCTTACTGGCGGATATTCCCAGTCTGTTTCGCTGTGTGTTGTTTTTCAATACGTACATTACCAGATACTTGTTTGCGTAACTTTTGCCATTTCTGTAAACATACTGGAAATCACGATTCTTCTTTAAAGATTCTGAAAATACCATTTTTCCTCCCTAATCTATAGTAAACCCCATCATGCTCAGTCTGCCGAATAATAAATTACAACTTACATGAAATCAGGAGAAAAAAAGGCCACATAAATGCGGCCTATGCTGATAATCTCTTTCTTCCTTTTGCACGTCTTGCAGCCAGAACTTTTCTTCCGCCGGCAGTACTCATTCTCTTGCGGAATCCGTGAACCTTGGATCTCTGCCTTTTCTTGGGCTGATAAGTCATTTTCATTTCGATGCACCTCCTTCTATGAAACCTTAATTTATATATAAGGTAGTTTTATTTTACAAATATTTGAAAAACAACATGTTGATTATATATAATTCACCGGGAAACGTCAAGTAAATAAGCCCATTTTTTCAATATAAAATAAAAGAAAAAGGCTGAAAAACCATACACAATATCCACAATCATGTGTATAACTTGTGCATAACTCCTTCATAAAATGGACAAGGTCCTGTTTTTCATTCAAAAATGCGGTGTTCATAATGTTTATATCTGATTTCACAGTTATCCACAGCCTTATTTTGACAGACATAAAAAAATAGATCGTAACAGTTCATCTCAGGTCTTTGCATTTACTGCAAAGGCCGTGAGAACATATAAAAGTTGAGAAGAATCTGGCCTCTTTGCCGAAGGCAAACCTGTAATAGGCCGGATTCCGCAACTATGAAGCCTTCGGCTTCATAGTTGCGATCCATCTGACATTCATTTTCAAGTTGCTTTTTTCCATAAACATGAAGATGTGGACAAACCTGTGGAT
>OFFE01000043.1_pt1 | contig 98481 bp, 70 predicted proteins | sample 1521371 | NCBI WGS metagenome assembly OFFE01 (sample SAMEA3504131, study PRJEB24116) | mouse gut metagenome | biome: mouse gut; feature: mouse-associated habitat; material: faeces | place: Denmark | collected 2011 | reverse complement strand
CCGGAGGGCTCTGCACTCCGGATTCTGATGCTTCTATAAAATTCAAACTTCTATTTTGCAAATTCTTCTGCCAACGCTGCCAGATCCTCCCGATGTCCTTTGATCCAGTCTGCATACACCGTCTTCTCTTCTGTAATCCTCTGTCCCAGTTCCACAAAAAATTTCGGTATATTCTCTTCCGTCATCACGCAAAGATCTGTGCCAAACGATTCTTTTCCCGAAGCGTCACATCCCCCTTCAAACATCGCGTAAGCGGGTTTGGGTCCTTCCGGCGACTGTTTTACGGCGCCGCGGAAGCCGAGCGCTGCCGCCTGGTGTGCGGAGCAGGAAGAAGGACAGCCGGAAATGCGGATTTTTGGCAGGACGCCGTCGGCAAACCGGCAGGGGCGAACGGCGTCGACGCATGCTTTCAGCAGAGTCTGCGAATCCCTGACGCCGAGCTGGCAGATATGGTTGCCGATACATGCGACCGATGTTTCAAACAGCGTTTCTGCGCCGTCGTCCGTCAGGGCAAGCAGGGTTTCGGCTTCTTTTGCCGTGCAGTTGATCAGGTACATGCCTTCATCCGGGGAAAGACGGATTTCCACGTCTTCCATCGGAAGGATGGCGTCATATAATCGATGTATGCATTCCGGCGTCGGATTGCCGCCGATCGGATGATAGGATACGGCATATAATCCAGGCTGCTTTTGTGCGATTACGCGCGGATGCGTGATCTCGCCGTCTCCTTTTTTTGTAACGGAAAACGGGGGGACAGAAAGATCCAGGTCTTCCGACTGGAGCGCGCAATTTAATTTTTCCGTAAATGCTTCACGCAAACCGTCTGCGCCGAGCGTATCCTGCAGATAACGCGTCCGTGCCCTGCCGCGGTTTTCATAATTTCCGAATGCGGTAAACGTATCGATCATGGCTTTGATGTAATAAAGTGTTTTTTCCGGAGCGATCTGTCTGGCGACGCAAACACCCATTTTCGGATTGTTGCCAAGGCCTCCGGCGGCATAGACGTCAAACGTATGGTTTTCGTTGGCGACAAAGCCAAGGTCACGAAACGTGGCGTGAGGCGCATTGGCAGGCGTGCTGGAAAAGCAGACTTTAAGCTTACGGGGAAGCTTTACTTTATGGATAAAGCCAAGCAGATAATCCGCCGCAGCGGTTACGTAACCGGTCACGTCAAAGGCTTCGTTCGCTTCTACGCCGCTTAACGGAGACATCATCACATTGCGCGGATAATCTCCGCCGCCTCCTCTAGTAATAATGCCGTGGTCCCATGCTTCTTCAATCAGGCTTAAAATGGTGTCCGCCGTTAAGTTGTGAAGCTGTACCGTCTGGCAGGTAGTCAGGTGCAGGCGGTCAATCTGGTATTTCTGTATGCTTTCCGTAATAAAACGGAGGGAGTCTTTGGAAATCCTTCCGCCGGAAAGCCTAAGTCGCAGCATGCCGCGTTCGCCGCCCCGCTGGGCATAACTGCCAAAGCCGCCGGAAAAATGCTTATATTCGGCAACCGATATTTTTTTTTCGTAAAATTGCCTTGTTTTTTCATGAAATTCGGCAATGTCTTTTTTAAATTCTTCCGCATAGTTTTTCATAATTTCTGATTCCTTTCTATCCAAATAAGAGCCGTAAATTAGCAGCAGTAAAAAACTGCCTTATCCATAGTATAAGGCAGTTTTTAAAAAATATAAACAATTATTTTATTCTGTCAGGGCAGTTTCTGTGTTTTCTGCCAGGGGGTCGTGATAGATATATTCCTGCGTACTCCGAAATACCGTGTTGCCGGATCCCATCTGGTTGACGACGACGGTATCGCCGTCTTCAATGTCGTCCACAAGCATCCGCAGTCTGGAGTCGTTTACATAATAGGTCGTAACTTCTTCGCCGTTGACATAGATTTTACTCCAGCGGGTGAAGTTTTTGCCGCTGACAACAACATATCCGGAAAAATAGGACGGCCATACGCTGATAATAGAGGTATCTTCCACGCCCATCACCAGATCGGTAGCCGGATACGGGTCTTCTCCGTTGTAGGCAAAGCGGTCGCCGTAAAGCAGGTCGTACTGCAGATGGTTCAAACCTTCTAAATACGGCTGGCTTCCTGTCGTTTTGGCGTCGAGCGCACTCTGCTCATAGGTGAAAATCGTTCCTTCGTGGATACCCAGATCGTTGGTTGTGCTTGCCAGTAATTCATATGCCGCAAGATCAGCGTCTTTTTTCGGCAGGCCAAAGTTGTTCCATGTAATGTAGTTGGTCTGAAACGTATCGCCGGTCGCCATGTCCGTCTCTTCTAAGCCAAGGCTCGGAAGATGGTCGCCGAAAAATACTACAATTGTATTTTCATCACGTGCTTCTAAAGCCGCCGTCAGGTTGCCGATAAATTTATCTACCTCATGTATCATATTTACATAATATTCCCACTGGTTGCGCGTCTCTTCCTCAAAAGGACCGCTGATTAAAATTTCCGGATTTTTCAAAATCTTCTCTTTCGGATAATCGCCGTGTCCCTGTACCGTGATGGTATAGACAAAGTCCGGCTGATGTTCGGTAGCGTCTAACGCTTTGATCGTTTCACTGATCAGAATATCATCGGTTGGCCAGGAACGAAGCGGCGTGTATTCCCGGATATCCATCAGCTCTTTGCTGGTAAAGGAATCAAAGCCCATCATCGAAAACGCGTTGGCGCGGCTGTAGAAATTGCCGCCGTTATTATGTACCACGTGTGTGCCGTAACCGATTTTGGAAAGGTCGGAAGCGATGCTTTCACAATCCGTCTGCTTTAAAATCGTTTTATAGGGATATTCCCCTGTGCCGAAATACTGCATACTCATTCCGGTTAAGACTTCAAATTCCGTATTGGCGGTTCCCGCTCCGACAACCGGTACGGTCAGATGTCCGGAGGAGTAATTTTGGGACAGCCGGTGGAAGTTTGGAACCGGATCTTTGGAAAAATCCAGGAAATTAATTTCTGTCGGGTCAATAAAAGATTCAAGCAGTACGGTAATTATATTCGGCTGGTCGGGATTTTTTGTCTCTTTCTTTTTGGAAGCGGCTGCGGCTGCAGCAACGCTCTCTTTGGAATATTGATCCGGTTTGCTCATACCCCGGTCGACGACGCTGGTGGAAAACCCGTATACAAATCCGTAGTTTTCATATCCCTGTGCAATGTTGGCAAAATAAGAAGCCAGAATATTGGAATTTTGCGCCGCATGCGTCGTAACAGGAAGCATCAGGAAACAAAACGCTACCATACAGGGGGTCAGAAACTTCCTGCGCCTGCCCTGAAATTTCGGTCCCTTAAAAAAGAGATACACGCAGAACGCAATAAACAAACCGACGATACATACAACCGCAGTCGCTTCCGCTGCAGAAAAATAATTGGTGTTCTGCATAGACAGAAGATCGGAAATACATTTTAAGTCTGTATAGCCGAACGGTGTGACGCGGTTGGATAAGATGCAGCCGTTTACCGTTCCGAGGAAAATCCACAGTCCGCTGATGACAATACGGGCGAGCGCTCTTCTGCGCACCAGGTAAACCAATGTCAGCGATGCAAATATAATGAAAGAATTATAAGCAAACGCCCAGGTGTGCAGCGCCACAAACCCAAATGCTTTTTCTATGGAATGCCTCGAAATCACTTCAATGGCAAAACATAAAAGCATGGACAGCAGAATATGAAATAACAGTGAGTATCGGTTCAGAAAACGAACTGTCCGGGCTTTTTTCTCCGGCGGTATCTTGGGTATTGGAATATGAAGTAATGATTTCATAACGTATCCTCCTAGTAAAATTCTATATTAAATACCGTAAATAAGCATTTCTGTGCTTGTCACGTACTAAAGAATATAACGGAAACAGTTAAAAATCAATGGAAAACTTCTATAAATTTTTCTTAAGAAAAATTCAAAAATCACTCAATATATATAAAATATGTCAAATCTGTGAATTTCAGAACAACAATCTGTGAAACGGGAATCTTTAGATTATCTTAAGATATCTTAGAAATCGAAAAAGAAGCTTGACAATTCAAAACAGGAATACTACTGTATGAACAGCATGGTACAGTTGTACGCGGCCAGAAAGGGTGGAACGTGTGGAGAGATTAATTGAAGTTAGAAATCTTATGAAAATTTATAATCCGGGCGAAAATGAAGTGCGGGCGCTAAATGATATTTCGCTTCAGATCGCCAAAGGAGAATTTGTGGCAGTGATCGGCCAGTCCGGTTCCGGGAAATCTACATTTATGAATATGCTGGGATGTTTGGATGTTCCAACGTCGGGCAGTTATTTTTTAAACGGACGAGATGTGGCAGGGCTTTCAGACGATGAACTTTCCGAAATCCGCAACCGGGAAATCGGATTTATTTTTCAGGGGTTTAACCTGATACCTAATTTAACGGCGCTGGAAAATGTGGAGCTGCCGCTGATTTATCGGAATGTTCCGGCGGCAAGGCGGCGTGAGCTGTCGGTCGCTTCTTTAAAAAAAGTAGGTTTGGAAAACCGGATGGAGCATAAGCCTTCCGAGATGTCGGGCGGGCAGCAGCAGAGAGTTGCCATTGCACGGGCGCTGGCGGCAGCACCGCCGATGATTCTTGCCGACGAGCCGACGGGAAATCTCGATTCGGCTTCCAGCAAGGAGATTATGCAGATTTTAAGAGGACTGCATGAAGAAGGCAGAACGGTGATTTTAATTACCCATGACAATAAAATTGCGGAGAGTGCGAAACGGGTGATTCGAATTATGGACGGAAAAGTGGTATCGGATACAGCCGTGAAGAAAAAGAAAGAAAAGAAAGGCAAAGGAGAGGTGGAGTAGACAATGTTAAAAATCAGAAAGGAACAGACGGGGATGCTGCCGGGGAGCCGGGGGAAAAAGAAAAAAAAGTGGAAAATAGCGGCGGGGATTCTTGCGGCGGCCCTTTTACTCTGTGCGGCGGCAGGCGTCTTTTCCGGCGGAGACAAAGAGCAGCTGCCGACGGTAGATGCGGCGGAAGTGGCAAAAGGAGATATCACGTCTACGTTAGAGACCAGCGGAGTGATCGCAAGCGAAGTGACACGGGTATACGCTTCGGCAGTTAATGCCAAAATCGGGGAAGTTCCGGTTGTGCTGGGACAGGGCGTGGAAAAAGGCGATTACCTTCTGACTTACGATACGGATTCCCTGCAGAAAAGTTATGATATCGCAGAGCTGCAGGCAAAGGCGGAAAATGCTGCGGGCAGCGACACTCTGGCGAAGGCGAGCGAGAGCGCGGGCGACTTGGCGGTCAGTGAAAGCGAGATGCATACGCTGCAGGGACAGATCGATACCGTGAACGCCGAAATTAATGCTTTGCAGGCGCAGGCAGTTGAAAATGAGATGGCATCCAACAACCGGGCGGCGGCAAATGAAGAACTTGCAAGGCTGGAGGCCGAAATCGAAACGCTTGGCGCGCAGATTGCCAAACTGGAGGAAAGCGGCAGTCAGGGTGTGCTTTCAGAGAAAGAAAAAGAAACGCTTGGCAAGCTGAAAAAAGAAAAAAAGGAAAAAGAGCATGAGGCTGCAAAGAAGAAAAAATCATTAAAGGGAGCCGGAGAACTTGCAAACCGCCAGACGCAGATCCAGGCGCAGATCAGCCAGAAAAATAATGAGCTAAGCGAACTGCAGGGGAAGTTTTCGGAGGCGCAGTCAAAGAACGCGTCTGCAGAAGCGGGAATCTTAACGGAAGCGGCGCGGGCAAATATCAGTTATTCCCAGCAGGCAAACAAACTGACGTTAGAGCAGACGGCGGAGGATCTTTCGAAAGCAAAAGCGGGCATTACCGCAGATTTTGACGGGATCGTTACGGAAGTTGCCGCTGCAGCCGGAACGATGGCGGCGGAAGGGACGTCTATGATTACGCTTGCAAGCGCGGAACATATGTGTGTGGAAGTTCCCGTTTCCAAATATAACCTGGTCAATCTGAAACCCGGGCAGAGCGCCGTTATTACGTTTCAGGACAACACCTACCAGGGAAACATCAGTTACATCAGTAAATTGGCGGAAAAAGGAGAATCGGGCGCGGCGATGGTAATGATGAAGGTTCATATCGATACGCCGGATAACAAGCTGATCTTAGGATTGGATGCAAAAGTGACCGTAGACCTCGGAACGGCACAGGATGTATGCATCGTGCCGGTTTCTGCGGTGAATTCCGATACACAGGGAGATTTTGTCTACACGATCGAAAACGGAACGGTCGTAAAAAAATATGTGACGACAGGCATGTCATCGACCGATGAAATCGAAATAAAAAGCGGCGTCGAGCCGGGAGAAAAAGTAATTACAACCGTTGATTCCGATATCATAGAAGGTATGGAAGTTCAGGAATCCGAACAACAGAATCCGGACGAGGCGCCGACAACGGAACTGACAGAATAGGAGGCGGGGCATGTCGCAGTTTATAGAATATCTGAAGATGGCCGTTTCTAATATTAAGGCAAACAAAATGCGGTCCTTTCTGACGATGCTTGGAATCATTATCGGCATCTCTTCTGTAATTTTAATCATGTCTTTGGGAAACGGTGCGAAAAATGTTATCACAGAACAGCTGGCAGGGATCGCAGCGGGGCAGATCGCACTTTATACGTATGACGATACCGGGTCTTATCAGATTACAAACGACGATATTGAGGCGATTGAGGCGGAAGTGAAAGGATTAAAGGGCGTAAATACGTATATGGGCGCAGATGGAACGACAAGTACGAAAAAGGGAGAATTTCAGGTGTCCGCAAGCGGACAGAGGGCGTCTTATCAGGTGTTTTCCACTACCGGGATATTAAAAGGCAGGTATTTTAACAAACAGGAATATCTTGCCGCCTCTCCGGTCTGCGTAATCGGGGAAAAAGACGCTGTGCGCCTGTTTGGTTCCGTCGATGTGGTCGGCATGAATCTGGATGTTTCCGTGTGGGGAATTGAAATTCCGTTTACCATCATAGGGGTGGAAAAAGCGGAACAGGAAACGATGTTTACATTCACCTATGATAATTCCCCGGTATCCATTTATTTTCCTCTGACGGTATTTGCGCAGATTTACGGTGTCGGGTTTGACTCATATTACCAGATTTATCTGATGGTGGAGGAGAACGCGGATACGGGCGCCATTACGTCACAGGTGGTGGAGCTTTTGGAACGCAGGCATCAGTGTTACGGGGAAGATATTTATCAGTATGAAAGTTTTAGCGACTATATGGGGACAGTCAATACGGTCATCAATACCGTGACGATGCTGATATCGCTTGTAGCTGCGATCTCTCTGATTGTCGGGGGTATCGGAGTTATGAATATCATGCTGGTATCCGTTACGGAACGCACCAGAGAAATCGGAATTCGAAAGGCGCTGGGGGCAAAAACAAGATCTATTATGATGCAGTTTTTATCGGAATCCGCCATTATTACCATGATCGGCGGACTGATCGGGATTATCAGCGGTGTAGCGGGCGCTTTTCTGGTAGCCAAAATTGTGGCGGGCATTAATCCGCAGATGGCGTTTACACCGTCGGTCAGCATTCCGACTGTGCTTGCCACCACGCTGTTTTCTTCGGCAATCGGTCTGTTCTTTGGGATTTATCCGGCGAAAAAAGCGGCAAAGCTAAGCCCGATTGAAGCATTGCGGCGGAATTGATCATTAAGAGCTTGCATTTTCCGAAAAAAATTATTAAAATACACATATCAGTTTCATCTTAATAAAAAACATAACAGGGAGACGAGGGAAGATGCGTGAAGCAAACAGGAAAGTGCGGAGGCTTGGAAGAAAAGTAGGCAATTTAGTTGCCTGCCTGCTCGTATTTAGCATGATTATTGTTGTTGCGTTATGTGTTTTTATGTTTTACAGGCTCACAATGAATATGCTGAAAGATCGATGCGTGAACGGAACCAATATGCTGGCCTATCAGCTGAGGGAATATGACGGTCCGGAGGATAAGACGCAGTTACTGGATGATTTAAAAGAGCAGATGCGCTGTGAATTTACAATTTTTGAAGGAAACGTACGTGCTTATACAACGATCCTGCAGGACGGGAATCGTGTAGTAGGTACGGAACTTTCCGAGGATTTGACAAAGATCGTACTTGAAAAGGGAGAAGCGTATGTAGGAAAGGCAGAAATTTTCGGCGAGGAGCACCTCTGCTCCTATGTGCCGACCTATGATGCCAAGGGAAAGATAACGGGTCTGATATTTTCCGGTATATCTGTATCGGAAGCGTCCAAACAGACGTACAATACGATCTGGCTTTCCTGTGCGGTTGGATTTGCGATGGTTCTGGTCAGCCTTGCCGTGCTGTCGGTTTATATCAAACGGAAAGTCAGCCGTCCGCTTACAAAGCTTACGTCACTGGCAAAGACAATGGAACGCGGGGAATTAGGCGTGAACCAAAAGCAGGAACTGACTGGGGATATTCATTCCAATGACGAGATCGGGCTGCTTTCAGAAATTTTTACAGAAACAATCGGCAGGATCAAGGGATATATGGGTGAGATTTCGACGGTTTTGTCGGCCATTTCAGAAGGCAATCTGGATGTTGAGACGAAGCAGGTGTATGTCGGGGATTTTGTTACCATCAAAGATTCCCTGGACAGCATACTGGAGAAGTTAAATAGTACCATGGCACAGATTGTAGAAAGTTCCGTCTACGTATCGAGCGGTTCCAAACAGATGTCTGTCGGTGCGCAGGCCTTAAGCCAGGGTTCGGTGGAACAGGCAAGTTCAGTAGAAGAACTGGAAGAAACGGTACAGAGCATTTCTGAGCAGGTAGGGCAGACAGCCGAGCATGCAAAGCAGGCAAGCGGAAGAGTACAGCAGTTTTCCGTTCATCTTCAGGAGAGCAACGAGAAGATGCATGAGATGATGCGTGCGATGGAAGAGATCAATGCAAGTTCCAATGAAATCGGAAAAATTATCAAAACGATTGAAAGTATTGCAAGCCAGACCAATATTCTTGCATTAAATGCTGCGGTAGAAGCGGCGCGTGCGGGAGAAGTCGGCAAAGGCTTTGCCGTTGTCGCAGAAGAGGTTCGGGAGCTGGCGGCGAAGAGCGCGGAAGCATCGAAATCTACGGCGGATCTAATTGAACGGTCCATTGCCGCCGTAAAAGAAGGGGCAAGAATCGCCTATGAAACGGCAGACCGTCTGGAAACGGTAGTAACCGGCGCCGGAGAAGTCGTGGAAAAAACCAACTGGATTGCGCAGGCCTCCGGTACGCAGGCAGATTCGATCAGCCGTATACAGCAAAGAGTCAGTGAAATTTCGAACGTAGTGCAGACAAATTCTGCAACGGCGCAGGAGAGCGCGGCGACCAGCCAGGAGCTGAGTGCACAGGCCGGTGCTTTGAAGAAACTGGTCGATATGTTCCGGTTGAAAAACAGCCGGTAAAAATTTTTAGAAATGTAGCTGTTGAGAGGTACATATACGAAAAGAAAAGGTATCGGAGGATACCTTTTTTTTAGAAAATGGAACAACTGGAAGAAGTCGGGCATATAGTATATGGAAATTTGAAATGGAGCCAGCGAAGTGAATTATTTCAAAGAATCTTACCTGCAGACGCCGGAAGAATACAACGGCAGGATGCCTTTTTATCTGACGTATCCCATGACGAATGTGTATCAGACAGAAAAAGAATATGAGCGGGATATGGAACGCATGAAAGAGCTGTATCCGAAACGAATGAAGCAGCTCCTTGCATACGTGGAAGAAGAATGTGATAAAATGGAATACGAGGGAAGCATGATGTACGACGAGTACCCGGACAAAGTATTGCTGTATCGGACAGCGGCAGGTATTTATGATAAAGCGGCGCCCATACAGGAAACGGAAGACAGGGAACGCAGAAGGGACAGAGATCTCATGGATGTCATACAGGTGCTTTTGTTTGATGAAATGTACCGGCGCAGAGGGAGGCGTAGACGCTGCTGCCGTAGATGGTGGTAGAGGATCACCAAAATTTCAGCCATGGTTTTGGCGCTGCCAAAAACCATGGCAGTAATAAGGAAATCCTGAAATAGGATACCTGTATGCCGTGCGGCAGTAATAAGGAAAGGACGAGAGGTAGAAGGGACACGATGAAAAGAGGGATGATAAAGGGGATCGTATTGTTTGCGGTTTTTTGTGCCGGGGTTTTGGGGTTTGGACAACTCACCAATCACTCCAATCAGGATCTGACGACAGAGATGCAGGATGCAACGCTTCCGGTTGTCTCTTTATATCTGCAGGACGAAGAGACGAAGGAACGGATGCAGATCAATGAACTGCATGGGTATACGTCGCAGATGAATGCCGTGTATATGAGGGATACGATTACTCCTATTAATAATGAGAGAATCCTTCCGATTCAGATTCGGACGTATGATACGCAGATTGACGGCGTTTCCTATGAAATCCGCAGCTTGGACATGGACAGGCTGATCGCAGACAGTGAGGTTACGGATTACACCCAGGAAAAAGGGAAGCTGAATGCAGACCTTGCAATTCAGAATCTTTTGGAAAAGGAAGAAGAATACCTTCTGATTTTAAAGCTTGCCTGTGGGAATGATACGATTTACTACTATACAAGGATGATAGAAGAGGAGAATTGTTATGCCGGAGAATGTGTTGAATTTGCACTGAACTTTCATAACAATACGTTTCAGGGCGACGCGTCGCAGCATCTTGCCACATATCTGGAACCAAATGCATCGGGAGATAATTCTACACTGCATAAAGTAGATATTCATTCCAGTTTAAAACAGGTGGCATGGGCTGACTTTCAGGGAGAGCGCATTACGACACCGGTACCGTCCATCAAGGAAGTCAATAATTCTTATACGGTTGTTATTTTGGAATATGTTACAGGTACGACCGGTGAGCGGGGCGAAATGGAATATTACAACGTGGAGGAATATTATCGGATCCGTTATACGCAGGAGCGGATGTATCTGTTAAATTATGAACGGACGATGGAGCAGATTTTCCGGGCAGAAAGTTTTTCGGTTTATGACCGCTACATTCAGCTTGGTATACGGGGAGAGGACGTGGAATATGCATCTAATGAAAAAGGGAACATTGTCAGCTTTGTACAGGGCGGAGAGCTTTGGAGCTATAATGAGACAAGCAATCAGCTGGTACAGGTGTTTAGTTTTATCGGTAATGAGGGGATCGACCACAGGGAAAATTACAGGGAACACGATATAAAGATTATCAATATTGACGAAACCGGAAGCGTAAATTTTGTGGTGTACGGGTATATGAACTGCGGCACGCACGAAGGCAATGTAGGAATCTGTGTTTATCATTACGACAGTGTTGCAAATACGGTGGAAGAAGAACTGTTTATCCCATCCGATGAGTCGTATCAGGTGATGAAGGCGGATCTGGGACAGATGATGTATGAGAACGGGCAGAATGTATTTTTCATTATGCTGGAGGGAACCGTATACCGGATCGATCTGACAAAGATGAAGGTGGAAGAATATATTACCGGATTAAAAGAGGGAAGTTATGCGATTTCAGATTCCCACAGGTACTTTGCGTGGACGGACAGTAAGGATGAAAATGCTGCGGGGCAGATCAGTTTCGTAAATTTGGATACGGAGGAAAGAAGCCGGATTTTGGCAGATTCCGGAGATTATGTGAAAGCGCTGGGATTTATGGATGATGATTTTGTGTATGGGTCTGCAAAAACGGGTGACGTGTTTAAAGATCTTGCGGGAAATATCACCTTTCCGATGTATCGGATTAATATTTTAGATGCGGAATCTTTGGAGAATCTGAAATCCTATGAAAAAGAAGGGTATTTTGTTTCGGATATTGAAATTCATGATTATATCATGTACTTAAACCGAATACAGTTTAATGGGATGGCATATGCCGAAGCCCCGCAGGATACTATTATGAACCGGGAAGGGGATAAAGCGGCGGTTGTAGGTGTGCATACAACCGTTACCGATGTAAAACAGACGCAGGTGCAGCTGTTTATGGCGGATGAGGTAAAGACGGATGCACCGAAAATTATGACGCCGAAAGAAGTTGTATTGGAAGAAGACCGGGAAATTGTCTTGAATGATACCGGGGAAGAAAGCGGATATTATGCGTATGCAAGAGGCGATGTGCTGCGCGTTACCGACGAATTAAAGGACGCAATTGCGGCTGCAAATGATGAAATGGGCGTTGTGATCGGCAGCAGGCAGCAATATGTCTGGAAACGTGCCAGAAAATCCGTTCAGCCGGCGATTGAGGTCAAAACGGGAGATGAAGATGCGGGCGCTTCTTCCATTGCACAGTGCGTCAGCGCGATGTTGGAGCAGGAATCCATTAATATCGGAGTAACGGCGTTGATTGCTCAGGGCAAGACGCCGAAAGAAATCCTGGAGACAACGATGGAAAATGTCGCTGCACTGGATTTGAGCGGATGTGATCTGGAGGAAATTCTTTATTATGTAAATCTTGGTACGCCTGTATTTGCGATGCGCAGCGATACGGAAGCCGTTCTGGTCGTCGGGTACGACGCGCAGAATGTCTACCTGTTTCATCCGCATTTGGGGACTTCGGAAAAAATGGGCTTAAACGATGCAGGGGAGATGTTTAAAAATGCAGGGAATGTATTTTTTGGCTATATGAGAACCAAATAAGCGAAGAAACTCCGGCAGTCATTCGGTATGATTGCCGGAAAATACATAAAAGTGCATAATTTTTGTGTACATAATAATGTTCTTTCGTCGAAATTAATGATTTTACAAAAAGATATTGTAAATTTAGGTGATTTGGTTTATATTAAAGAATGTACTTTAGGAGGAAATGAAAACATGAGCAAAAAGGAAATTGTAGTATCAAATGTTTCGGAGAAACATGATAATCCGATTGCTGAACTGGTGCAGGTTGCCTGTCAGTTTGACAGTCATATTACCCTAGAGAGTGAGAACCGCAGAATTAATGCGAAAAGCATTATGGGTATCATGGCTTTCAATCCCTCTAAGGGAATGACAGTGAATATTATTACAGAAGGCGATGACGAGGAAGAAGCACTGTTTGCAATGGAAAAATTTTTAGTGTGCGAATAGGTTTTGAAATTAGGGAGGTCAATTATGGCAAAAGACGCAAAAAGTAAAACAACCGTAGCAGAAGCAAAGAAAAAACCTGAGGTAAAGACAGCAGCAGATGTAAAAATTGCAGAAGTAAAAACAGCAGAGGTAAAACCGGCAGATCCGAAAAAGGCAGAGGTCCAGGAAGAAGTTAAGAAAGAAGAACCAAAGAAAGCAGATCCGAAAAAAGTGGCAGCCAGAGCAAAGAAGACGATAAAAGAAAAGACGATTATGACTCCGGAAGTATTTGTAGAATATACGGACAACGGTGAGCAGACAGCCAGTGTAGCAGATATTGTTGCTAAGATAAAAGAGAAATATGTTGCGGAAGGTCATCGGGAATCTTCCATTAAGTCGCTTAAAGTTTACATGAAGCCTCAGGAATGGAAAGCATACTATGTGATCAACAACAAAATTGAAAGTCATATCGATTTGTTTTAAGATAAACGAGGTTAAAAAATATCCCCGGCATTGCGCCGGGGCTTTTTTTATTCCCTATTTTATTCCGCTTCATTTCTGTATTTTGCCAAAAGACGGTGGATTCTCTCATATGGATCCAGCAGATCACTGATGGAAACGTCATGGTTTAAGGTGTCAATAATGTAAGCAATGTATTTGCTCATATCGCAGTTGATATAATAGGGTTTCTGTAAAAGTTCGTCATCCTGATAGGTCAGGTTTGTCGTTAACAGACGATAGATAATGCCGTCTTCGTAAGCTTTGTCAAATTTTTCAAGACCGTTTGTAAATAATCCGAACGTTGCGATCATAAAGATCCGGTTTGCTTTCCGCTTTTTTAGTTCCGTAGCGACGTCAATCATGCTGTCGCCGGAAGAGATCATATCGTCAATGATCAAAACGTCTTTTCCCTCTACGGAAGCTCCCAGAAATTCATGCGCCACGATCGGATTGCGGCCGTCTACCATTTTGCTGTAATCGCGCCGTTTGTAGAACATACCCATATCCAGGCCAAGCACATTGGCAAGATAGATCGCACGGTTGGTTCCTCCTTCATCCGGGCTGATTACCATCATATGGTCATTGTCGATCTTTAAGTCTTTTACGTTGTTTAAAATACCTTTGATAAACTGATACGCCGGCTGAACCGTATCAAAGCCCTTCAGCGGAATGGCGTTTTGTACGCGCGGATCGTGGGCATCAAAGGTTATAATGTTGTCCACGCCCATATAGATCAGATCCTGAAGCGCTAACGCGCAGTCCAGCGATTCCCGGGAAGTTCTCTTGTGCTGCCGGCTTTCATATAAGAACGGGATGATTACGGTAATCCTTCTTGCCTTTCCGCCTACGGCGGCAATGATGCGTTTCAAATCCGCAAAATGATCGTCCGGGGACATCTGATTCGTATGTCCGCAAAGGGAATAGGTCAGGTGATGATTGGTCACATCCACCATAAGATACAGGTCATATCCGCGCACGGAGTCCTTGATGACGCCTTTTGCTTCACCGCTTCCAAATCGCGGGCAGGATGCTTCCATAATATAGCTTTCCCGTTTGTAGCTGTTTAAGATTCTGACATCCGAAAGATGGTGGTCCCGTTTGGAGCGCCATTTTACCAGATACTTGTCCACCTTTTTTCCCATCTCGGAAAAGCTTTCCAGCGGAATCAGTCCCAGCGGACCGGTAGGAAGGTTTTGTAATAATCGTTCATCATTTGCCATGTTTGTCCTCCATAAAAATATATATGATAGATTAACGGTTATCGAAGTTTTTTCTGTATACGGATATCGTCTCCAAAGAGCTTTAACATTACATAACTGCTGGAGAGCCTGGAAAAGGTTCGTTCGGAATACAGCTGTGCAACCTGGTTGAGCGTTAAGTTTGTCGAAATGATCGTAGATTTCCTGCGGATCATGCGTTCGTTCAGACATAAGAACAATTGTGAAACCGTAAACGAATTCGGTATTTCCGTACCAAGATCATCGATGATCAAAAGATCGCAGTCGAAAATATTCTGGTGAGCGGCAATGATATCCGCTTCGGTCGCTTTATAAAATGTGTTCCTCTTAAATATATCAAATAATTGGAATGCCGTAAAGTAGATTACGGAATGACCGGTGTCTAACAGTTCTTTGGCAACGCAGTTTGATAAAAAAGTCTTGCCCACACCCGTATCTCCATAGAAAAAAAGATTGGAAAATACAGAATCAAATTCATGAATGAATTTCCGGCAGTCCGTTACGGCGTTCTGCATTGTCTTGAGCGCTGTCAGGCCGGTTGCTGGGTTGCGTTGTGTATCGGAGTAGTAGTCGTAAGAAAATGTTTCGAAATTTTCGTTCTTTAAGATGCTTCGGATATTTGACTGGGTATAGACCAGATCGATGGCGCGCTGTTTGAAACAATGGCAGCGTTCGTTTCCGATATAACCGGTGTCTTTGCAGTCGGCACATTCATACGAAGGTTCAAAATACTGCTCGGAATATCCCAGTTCCTTTAAAATATCCAGGCGCTGCTGCCGAAAGTCGGTAAGCTGGCTCCGTAATGTGGCGAGCGCGGTAATATCGCCGTTTAAGAGCTTTCTTGCCTGGGATAAAGAACAAGAAGAAATCTTATCGTCGATGGATTTCAGGCGGTGGTCCTTTCCGTAGACTTCTTTCATACGGTCGTCTACCATATGCTGATTTTTAATCTGTTTGGCGTTGTATTCGCGTATAATCGTATCATACTGCGCATTGCTTAAGGGCATGTTGTAATCTCCTAATGTGTGGTATTCAACAGCTGTTTTTCCAACTGTTCATAATTGTAAGTCCGTTGCGGAAAGTTGTTAAAACGGTTTCCTGCCGCAGAACGTTTTGCGGTTTCGGCGGATTTGGCAGCGGAACGTGATTTTTGGTGCGCCGTATCCAGTTTAACAATATCGTTTAATGTATGTACATCCTGCTTATGCCAGTTGGTCAAGATAGAATCGGCATAATCAAAATTCGGCTTGCCCGTCGCATGGATCGTTCTGCGGCAGGCTTCCTTTATGATATCCATAGACAGGGCGTAAGAGCCTGTCCATTTTTGTATGGTTTTAATTTCGGAAGAGATCAGGTTCCTTCCGCTGATGCCGAACGCTTTCATAACGGCATAGACGTCTTTGTGGTGCATACTGTGTTCTTTCTTGGCTTCCGTAACGGAGCGGATTCCCTCATCTGCCCAGGATACGGCAATTTTTTCCATATAACGAAGGCTGGTATGACCATTGCTGACGCATGTTTCAATCAGGTATTCAATTAAATCCACAGAAAAATGCAGCCCGTCAAACCAGTATAAGATCGTGCGGACATCCGTCGGGTTTAAGGTTCTTCCCAGATAGTTCTCCGTAATAAACAAGACTTCCTGAACTTCTTCATTTTCCTGAAACGTTTCCATCTGTTCGAGCGTATAGTCTCCGGGAGACGCTGCCTGCGTCTGTTTGGGAGTCGCTGCGGCGGCGGGAGCGGACTGATTCGGAAATTCCAAAGCAATGCCGGCAACCTCCTGGTTGTCGTTATATTCCAGATGAAGCAGGTGCATTTTCTCCCAGTAAGCCAGTGCGCGCAGAATATCCTTCTCCGTATGCTCAAATACGTCCGCAAGCTCGGAAATGGAACAGGACTGCCTGCTTTGGTCCATACAGCGCACCAGATAGAGATAGATTTTCACGAATTCTCCGTTTGCATTTGTCATATACTTGTCTATAAAGATATTGGGAATACAGGTAGAAGAAAATAAACCACTGCCGTCTAATGTAATGTTCGCCATAGTAACGTCCTCTTTCCAACTTTCTAATCTGTTCCCGATTATAGCATGGGTTTTCCAAATTGAAAAGGGTTATTTTTGCCGGAAATCCAGTAAAATCAAGGCGTTGAAGAATTGTGGATAATGTGGATAACAAATTGGATAACAGAAAAAAGCAAGGAAAATCAAAGCTTTGGGAATGGAAAAAAAGGAAAAGAAATCCACATTTCAAATGTTTATAAACTCCCATTTGAAATGTGGATAATGTGGATAACTTAACGTGCAAGAAGATCTTCCCCTATATTCACAACGTCTCCGGCTCCCATAGTTATCAACAAATCTCCGCTGAAACATTTTTTTTGTAAAAAATCTTCGATTTCCGGAAAAGTCGGGAAATACCATACATCGGCTCCCCGTTTTTTCAGGGCTTCTGCAAGGTCGCTGGAACTGATTCCCAAAGTATCCGTTTCACGTGCGGCATAGATGTCTGCCAGAACGACCAGATCCGCCTCGGAAAGCGCTTCGGCAAATTCTTCCAGGAATGTTTTCGTTCTTGTATACGTGTGGGGCTGGAATACGCATACGATACGATTGTGCGGATAATTTTTTGCGGCGGTTAAAGTTGCGGTGATTTCGGTCGGGTGGTGTGCATAATCATCGATGACAGTAACGCCGTTTTCCAACGTTCCCTTATACTGGAACCTTCGATCGGTTCCGCCGTAAAGAGAAATGCCTTTCGCAACGGCAGAAAGCGGAAGGTGAAATTCCAGAGCCGCAGCAATGGCGGCAAGGGAATTGGATACATTGTGCATGCCGCAGACGGACAGGGAAATTTCGCCAAGCGCCGCACCCCTGTGCATCAGGGTGTAGGATGCGCAGCCTGTTTTGTCAAAGGTAACGTGAGCCGGATAATAGTCGTAAGTATCCGAAAGACCGTAAGTAACCACATGAACCGGAAGACCGTTTGTGATCTCTTCGCGGCGGTCGATTTCACCGTTGATAAAGATTGTGCCGCCTTCTAAGGTGTTTTCTGCAAATTTCCGGAATGAGCTGCGGATCTGTGCCAGATCTTCAAAAAAATCCATATGATCTTCTTCGATATTTAAGATCAGGCTGTATTTCGGACGAAAATTTAAAAAGCTGTTGGTATATTCGCATGCTTCGGTTAGGAAAATGCCGGAATGCCCGACGCGGATATTGCCGTCGATGGATTTTAAGATACCGCCGACGGAGATCGTGGGGTCACAGTCTGCAGAAAGCAGGATTTGGCTTAACATAGAAGTGGTGGTTGTTTTGCCGTGCGTACCGGCTACGGCAAAGGAGTCAGCATAGTTTTCCATTACCTGGCCCAGAAATTCCGCACGGGAGAGCATGGGAATACCCGCAGTTTTTGCTGCGGCATATTCGGGATTATCCGCATGGATCGCTGCGGTAAACACAACGGCGTCGATCGAATGATTAATGTTTGCGGCGGACTGGGGGCAGGAAATGTGCGCTCCGTGCGCGGCAAGCCGGCGGGTAAGGGCGGATTCTCTGGCATCGGATCCGGAAACGGTAAATCCTTCTTCTAACAGGATTTCTGCAAGACCGCTCATACTGATGCCGCCGATACCGATAAAGTGGATGTGAATCGGTTTTTTGAAATTGATTTGATACATAAGCGTTACCTGTCCAATCTTTATGATAAAATTTTGTCTTTGGTATATATTATAACCAACTATTTCTTTTTTGCAAATTCGTTAAAATTTACAAAAAAATACAAAAAAGTCTTTATAAGTTGTTAAAAATGTTGCACAAAAAAATATAAGTATGTTATAATTCTTATATCACAAAATGAAAGTTAACAAGAGGTGAGTGATATGATTCGAAAAGAAATGATAGCAATGCTATTAGCAGGCGGACAGGGAAGTCGGCTTGGCGTACTGACGGCTAACGTGGCGAAACCGGCAGTGGCTTTCGGCGGTAAGTACCGTATCATCGATTTCCCGCTTAGCAACTGTATTAATTCCGGAATTGATACAGTGGGAGTTCTGACACAATATCAGCCGCTTCGGTTAAATTCTCATATCGGGATCGGAATTCCGTGGGATCTGGATCGGAATCATGGAGGCGTTACCGTTCTGCCCCCGTATGAGAAGACTGAAAACAGCGAATGGTATACGGGTACGGCTAATGCGATTTATCAGAACTTAAGTTATATCGAAAGCTATAATCCGGAATATGTACTGATTCTTTCAGGAGACCATATTTATAAAATGGATTACGAAGTTATGCTGGATTTCCACAAAGAGAATCATGCAGACGTTACAATCGCGGCCATGCCGGTGCCGATCGAAGAAGCAAGCCGTTTTGGTATCGTCATTACGGACGAGAACAGACAGATTCAGGAGTTTGAGGAAAAACCGGAACATCCTAGGAGCAATCTGGCGTCTATGGGTATTTATATCTTTACCTGGAGCGTGCTAAGAGATGCTCTGATCGCAAAGAAAGATCAGAATAATTGTGATTTCGGCAAACATATCATTCCATACTGCCATGAAGGAAATAAGAGGCTGTTTGCTTATGAATATAATGGTTACTGGAAAGACGTAGGAACGCTTGGTTCTTACTGGGAAGCAAATATGGAGCTTGTGGATCTCATACCGGAATTCAACCTGTATGAAGAGTATTGGAAGATCTATACAAAGACAGACAATGTGGAACCGCAGTATATTTCCGCAGACTCTATTATTGAAAAGAGTATCATCGGAGAAGGCTCTGAGATATTCGGAGAAGTATATCATTCCGTGATCGGAGCGGGCGTAGTGATCGGCAAGGGGACCGTAGTCAGAGATTCCATTATTATGAAAGATACGAAGATCGGTGACCATTGTTCTGTTGAGAAAGCCATTATAGCGGAAGACTGCGAGATCAGCGACAATGTTCAGATGGGAATCGGAGAAGAAGCGGCAAGCAAGTTAAACGATCAGATTTATGCATTCGGGCTTGTGACGGTCGGTGAAAATTCCATCATTCCTTCCGATGTCAAAATAGGAAAAAATACGGCGATTTCCGGTATCACGGACAAAGAAGACTATCCGGACGGCGCGCTTGCCGGAGGAGAATATATTATTAAGGCAGGTGAGGGTAAATGAAAGCATTAGGAATCATTCTTGCAGGAGGCAGCAGCAACCGTATGCAGGAGCTGACGAATCACAGGGCGGTTTCCGCCATGCCGGTCGGCGGCAGTTACCGCTGCATCGATTTTGCACTGAGCAATATGAGCAGTTCCCATATTAATACGGTTGCGGTTTTGACACAATATAACGCAAGGTCTTTAAACGAACATTTAAGTTCTTCCAAATGGTGGGACTTCGGCAGAAAGCAGGGGGGGCTTTATACATTTACCCCAACCGTTACCGCAGCCAATAACTGGTGGTACCGCGGAACGGCGGATGCCATGTATCAGAATATCGACTTTCTGCGCAGGCGTCATGAGCCGTATGTGATCATTACCAGCGGTGACTGTGTATACAAAGTGGATTTTAATGATTTACTGGATTATCATATTGAAAAGAAAGCGGATATTACGATAGTATGCAAAGATATGCCGGCGGGCGAAGACGTCAGCCGCTACGGCGTTGTCCGTATGAATGAAGAATCCAGGGTTGTAGAATTTGAAGAGAAGCCGATGATGGCCAATTCCAATACGATCTCTACAGGTATTTATATTATCCGCAGACGTCAGTTGATTGAGATGCTAGAGCGTTGTGCAAAAGAAGAGCGTTATGATTTTGTATCGGATATTTTGATCCGTTATAAGAATCTGAAACGTATTTACGGATACAAACTGAAGACATACTGGAGCAATATTGCGTCGGTAGATTCCTACTACAAAACGAATATGGATTTTCTGAAACCGGAAGTTCGTAAGTTCTTTTTTCGGGACGAGCCGAAGATTGCCACCAAAGTGGATGATCTTCCTCCTGCAAAATACAATGCGGGATCTGACGTCCGCAACAGTCTCGTTGCCAGCGGCTGTATCATAAACAGCAAGGTAGAGAATTCCATTTTGTTTAAAAAGACATTTGTCGGCAAAAACTGCGTCATCAAAAATTCCATTATTTTAAACGATGTTTACATCGGGGATAATACGCACATTGAAAATTGTATCGTAGAAAGCCGCAACACATTGCGGGCAAATACGTATTACTGCGGAGACAACGGGGTAAAGGTTGTCTGCGAAGATAACGCCAGATATGTTATGTAATCTAGGCACATGCTTAAGGAAAGGAGAAGGGGGCATAGAGTATGCAGATTACAGATATTAGAATTCGTAAGGTGGATAAAGAAGGTAAGATGAAGGCTGTCGTATCGATTACTATCGATGAAGAATTTGTGGTTCATGATATTAAAGTGATTGAAGGGGAAAAAGGAATGTTTATCGCAATGCCGAGCCGAAAAGCCGCAGACGGCGAGTATCGGGACGTGGCGCATCCGATCAATTCAGATACCAGAGAGCGGATTCAACAGTTAATTTTAGAAAAATATCAGGCAGAAATTGTGACTATGGGTGAATAAAAAATTCTCCGTCGAAAGACGGGGGATTTTTTTTGAACAAAATCCGAAGGTTGAAAAAGCGGTACATTTGAGATACAATAAAATCCAAAAACAAAGGACGGAGCGTATGATGTTTCAGTTATTGAGAACATTGTTTTTGAAAGACCAGACTGCGGAGGAAGATATCATGTATGTAATAGCAGGACTTGGAAATCCTGACAAAAAATATGAACACACGCGTCATAACGTCGGCTTTGATGTCATTGACGCATTGGCTGCAAAATACCATATTGATATGAAAGAAAAAAAACATAAGGCGGTTTTAGGCAGGGGACTTGTGGCGGGGGTAAAAGTCCTTCTGGTAAAGCCGCAGACGTATATGAACTTAAGCGGAGACAGTATCGCAGAGATTCTGCAGTTTTATAAACTGGATCCAACGGAACATCTGATCGTGGTCTTTGACGATATCAGCCTTGATTTAGGAAATATCCGGATCCGGGAAAAGGGGAGCGCCGGCGGGCATAACGGGATCAAGAGTATTATCGCAAGAACCCAAAGCAGCGGGTTTTCCAGGATCAAAGTCGGTGTCGGAGCTAAGCCGGACGGATGGGATCTGGCGGATTATGTATTGAGTCGTTTTGGGAAAGAGGAACGGGACTGTATTCTGGACGCGGTGGAAGATGCCGTAAAAGCGGCGGAGTATATGGTAAACGGCAGGACAGACGCTGCCATGAATGAATTTAATGCAAAGAAACGGGAGTAATATGAGAGCATTTTTAGAACCTCTGCATGCGCTGGAAGAAATTGCGCGATTGGAAACAAAACTGAAAAAAGAACCGGGGATCCGCATGATATCCGGCTGCATCGATTCGCAGAAACCGCATTTGATGTATGGGATTGGCAATGATTTTAAATATAAAGTCATTGTCACTTTTAACGAACAAAAGGCCAGGGAAATTTATGAAGCGTACTTGTTTTTTGACCGTAACGCCGTGTATTATCCGGCGAAAGACGTGTTGTTTTACCAGTCAGACCTGCGGGGAAACGTGCTGACCAGAGAGCGGATTTTCGCTTTAAAAAGCATAGCGGCAAAAAACGGGCTGACGCTGGTAACAACATATGACGCGCTGATGAACCGGATGCCGAAACCTGCTGCTTTTATTCAGGCGGTGCGGACATACCGGGTGGGAGACGAGATCGATCTGGAAGACTTTCGCAGGAAACTTGTATCCATGGGATATGAGGCCTGTGCGCAAGTGGAGACAGCGGGGCAGTTTGCCGTACGGGGCGGCATTATCGATATCTTTCCGCTGACAGAAGAGGTTCCGTACCGGATGGAGCTGTGGGGGGATGAAATCGATTCGCTGCGGAGCTTCGACGTGGAAAGCCAGCGTTCGATTGAAAATCTGCAGAGCGTGGAAATTTATCCGGCGGCGGAACTGATTTTGACGGACCAGGCAAAAGAGGAAGGAACACGGCGCATTCAAAAAGATGCGGACAGCTTATACCGGACTTACAGAAGCGAAATGAAAACGGAAGAGGCGGCAAGGATTAAAAAAGCGGCGGAGGAAATCTTAGAGGAAGTAAACGAGCGTGCCGGAATTGACGGAATCGACGCTTATCTGACCTATTTTGACCGGGATACCGTGTCCCTGGCGGATTATTTTGAAGAAAAGGATACGCTGTTTTTCCTGGACGAACCGGAACGCTGCGCCCAGCGGGGGGAGATGACGGCGCAGGAATTTTCCGAAAGCATGAAACTGCGGCTGGAAAAGGGATATATCCTGCCCGGACAGATGGAGACGCTCTATTCTCCCGAAGAGACGGCGGCAAAATTAAAGAGACACTGCTGCGTGGCGTTGGGGGCGCTTGAAATCAAAAGCGGCACATTTTCCTATTTGGAACATTACGCGGTTTCTGCAAGGAGCATCGGGGCGTATCACAACAGTTTTGAGCTTCTGGTAAAAGATTTAAAGTTATATAAGAAAAAAGGCTATGCGGTGATACTGATTTCCGGTTCAAAAACCAGGGCAAAGCGTCTGGCAGATGATCTGATGCAGGAAGGGCTGAACTGTTTTTATTCCGAGGATTACGACCATACGGTGAAACCCGGTGAAATTATGGCGGTATATGGAAAAGTAAAAAAAGGGTATGAATATCCGCTGCTTTCGTTTGCCGTTATTTCGGAAAGCGATATCTTCGGCAAAGAGACGAGAAAAAAGAAAAAGCGCAGGCTGTATGAGGGCGACAAGATCGCTTCGTTTACCGATCTTTCCGTCGGCGATTATGTGGTACATGAAAATCATGGGCTGGGCATATACCGCGGAATCGAAAAGATCGAGGTGGATAAGACAGTTAAGGATTATATGAAAATCGAATATGACAAAGGCGGTAATCTGTATATTTTGGCAACGCAGCTTGACGTGATCCAAAAGTACGCTTCTGCCAATGCGAAGAAACCGAAATTAAACAGACTGGGCGGGCAGGAGTGGCATAAGACGAAAAGTAAAGTACAGGGTGCCGTAAAAGAGATTGCGTCGGAGCTGGTATCGCTGTATGCCAAACGCCAGCAGAACGAAGGGTATGCGTATGGACCGGATACCGTCTGGCAGAGGGAATTTGAAGAGATGTTTCCGTTTGAAGAGACAGAGGATCAGGAAGCCGCTATTGAAGCCGCCAAACGCGATATGGAAAGCAGAAAGATCATGGACCGGCTGATCTGCGGAGACGTCGGATACGGAAAGACGGAGATTGCGATTCGTGCGGCATTTAAAGCCGTGCAGGAGGGCAAGCAGGTGGTTTATCTGGTTCCGACAACCATTCTTGCACAGCAGCATTACAATACATTTGTCCAGCGGATGAAAGATTTCCCGGTGGCAGTGGATCTGCTCTGCCGCTTTAAAAGCGCTGCGGAACAGAAAAAGACCGTGGCGGAATTAAAACGCGGCATGGTGGATATTGTCATCGGAACACATCGAGTGCTTTCTTCCGATATTGAATTTAAGGATCTGGGTCTTTTGATTATCGATGAGGAACAGCGATTTGGCGTTTCTCATAAGGAAAAGATCAAGCAGATGAAATATTCGGTAGACGTACTCACACTGACGGCAACGCCGATTCCAAGAACGCTTCATATGAGCCTGATCGGCATCCGGGATATGAGTATTTTAGAAGAGCCGCCGTTAGACCGCCTGCCGATTCAGACGTATGTGATGGAATATAATGAAGAAATGGTGCGCGAGGCAATTGCAAGAGAGCTTGCCAGAGACGGCCAGGTGTATTATGTATTTAACCGTGTCAGGCAGATTGCGGATATTACGGCAAAGCTTGCGGGACTTCTGCCGGATGCAGTCGTGGAGTTTGCGCACGGGCAGATGAAAGAGCGGGAACTGGAAAATATTATGTACCGGTTTATCAATGGAGAGATTGATGTGCTGGTATCTACGACGATCATTGAAACCGGACTGGATATTGCAAACGTCAATACGATGATTATTCATGACGCGGACAATATGGGACTGTCCCAGTTATACCAGCTGCGGGGAAGAGTGGGCAGGTCCAACCGGACTTCGTATGCATTTTTTATGTATAAGAGGGATAAAATGTTAAAAGAAACAGCGGAAAAGAGGCTTGCAGCAATCAAAGAATATACGGAACTGGGCAGCGGGTTTAAAATCGCAATGCGGGATCTGGAAATCCGCGGAGCGGGAAGCCTGCTCGGTGTCAGCCAGCATGGGCATATGGAAGCGGTAGGATATGATCTTTACTGCAAGATGCTGAATGAAGCCGTAAAAGCGGCAAAAGGAATGGAACCTGCCAAAGCGTATGAAACTTCCGTTGATATCGATATCGACGCCTATCTTCCGGTTTCTTATATTGCAAACGAAGCGCAGAAACTGGATCTGTATAAACGGATCGCGGGAATCGAAAATACGCAGGAGAAAGAAGAAATGCAGGAAGAGCTGACGGATCGGTTCGGAGACCTTCCCAAAGCGGTCGAAAATCTTCTGACACTTGCCGAATATAAAGCCAAAGCGCATAAACATTATATTACCGAAATTACACAGAAGGGGGATGAGATTCGTTTTGTTCTGTTTGAACGCGCAGATGTCGATCCTGCAAAGATACCGCAATTCGTATCGCTTTATCAGGGAAAAGTGAAATTTTATGCAGATAAACGGATGCCGTATTTTATCTATCGGTTAAAAATGAATTCTAAACAGAAAGAGAACGCCATGGATGCGGTTGCGGACGTACTGGAGAAGATGAAGCTGCTCTGCGGCGATCTGGGGGATCGGAAAGAAGATCCGCGGGAACGATGAAACGGCAGGCGGAATCGCGCAGATCCATACGTGAAAAAATGATGAAATATCTTGCGGGATGCTGAAAAAAGAACTATAATAGAAAAAGCGACCGGCTAAAGCCGGAGAGGATAGTAGGAGGAACATATGAGAAGCAAAAAGATGATCGCATGCCTGCTGGCGGGAGCGGCGTGCATAGGACTGGCATTTGGCGGATGCGGCAATAAAATTCAGGATGACGCAGTGTTTGCAACATTAGACGATACAATGATTACCATGGGCGTGGCAAATTTCTATGCCAAATATCAGCAGGCAATTTATGATTCGTATTATATGTCGTATTTTGGCGAGGATATGTGGAATCAAGACATGTACGGAAACGGCAGTACGATGACGGAGGATGTAAAACAGGAAGCGGCGGAAGCTTTACAGGAGATGTATCTGTTAAAGGCGCATATGGAAGAATATGATATTTCCATCAGCGAAGAAGAGGAAAACGCCATCCAGAAAGCGGCGGACGATTTTATCGCGGCAAATTCCGGGGAAGCGGTCAAACAGATCGGCGCATCCAATAAAGAAAATGTGACGGAAGTTCTCCGCCTGCAGACGATCAAACAGAAGATGCACGACCGTATCATTGAGGATGCGGATACCAAGGTGACGGACAAGGAGGCTGCGCAGAGAACGTTTAGCTATCTGCAGATCAGTACGGATTCTTATACCGATGCAGAATCCAATACCGTAACCTATACCGAGGAAGAAAAGGCAGATTTAAAGAAAAAAGCGGAAGAGATCGCGGCAGCCGAAAATTTTGATACGGCGGTTACGGATGCGGGCTATTCGCTCAGCACGGCGTCTTACGGGTCGGCAAAGGACGAAGGATCTTCTTTTGATACGGCTGTACTGGAAGCGGCAGACGCATTAAAAGAGGGAGAAATTTCCGGCGTTGTGGAAACGGAGAACGCATACTATGTTCTGCGGCTGGATAAAGAACTCGATGAAGAAGCGACCGCATCCAAAAAGGAATCTTTGATCAGCGAGAAAGAGGAAGCACATTATGACGATATCTTATCCGGCTGGAAAGAGAAAGCAAAGTGGGAGATCAACGAAGACGAATGGGCAAAAGTAACGTTTGAAGACCACTTCAAACAGCCGGAAGCGGAGGAGACAGAGACGCCGGAAGAAGATACGGCGGTAACGGAGGAAGCGCCTGCAGCAGTCAGCGGCCAGGGAGCCGAAGATACGGAGGCAGAATAACAGAATCAGGAATATTTTGCTGCATACGGGGATGGCAGGTGATCCCGTATGCAGCATTTTTTATCGAGCGTTTTTGTGCCGGCAATGGAAGGAGCAGTTTTATGAAACATTTGATCGTGTATTTAAAAGACTATAAAAAAGAATGTGTGTTGGCGCCGCTTTTTAAAATGCTGGAAGCTGTTTTTGAGTTATTGGTGCCGATCGTAATGGCGGCTGTCATAGATCGGGGCATTGCGGGGAATGATATTTCATATATCCGATCGATGTGCCTGCTTATGATTGTGCTTGGACTGGTCGGCTTGCTCTGTTCGGTTACGGCGCAGTATTTTTCCGCAAAAGCGGCGGCCGGTTTTGGGACGAACGTGCGCCATGCCCTTTTTTCCCATATCCAGAATTTATCGTTCACAAGTCTGGACGGGGTCGGAACATCTACGCTGATTACCAGGATGACTAGCGATGTGAACCAGGCGCAGAATGGTGTGAATATGGTACTGCGGCTGTTTCTGCGCTCTCCGTTTATTGTAGCAGGAGCTATGGTTATGGCGTTTACGATTGACGTCACAAGCGCGCTGGCGTTTGCCGCTGCAATTCCTCTGCTGTCCGCAGTCGTATGGATTGTGATGCATCTTAGCATTCCGCTTTACAAAAAAGTACAGAGAAGGCTGGATGCAGTTATGCTGCAAACGAGGGAAAACTTAACCGGCGTGCGGGTAATACGGGCGTTTCATCTGGAAGAGAATGAGCGGGAGACGTTTTTGAAAAAAAATCAGGCGCTTGCAGCGATGCAGATCTTTGTGGGAAATATATCCGGATTGATGAATCCGGTTACGTATGTGATGATCAACGGTGCGACGGCGTATTTGATCTATGTCGGCGCGCTGCAGACAGACAGCGGAATCATTACGCAGGGAGAAGTCGTGACGCTGGTTAATTATATGGGGCAGATTTTGGTGGAGCTGATCAAGTTTGCAAATCTGATCATTACGGTGACAAAGGCGATCGCCTGCGGAAATCGGATTTGGAATGTGTTTGAACTGCCGGAAGGGGAACGGGAGATTTCCTGTTCGGAAACGAAAGCGTGTCCCCGCAGCGAAGACGAAGCGGTGGTGTTTTCGCATGTCGGCCTTACGTATGAGAATGCCGGCGCACAGTCGCTGACCGATATCAGTTTTACGGCAAAAAAAGGAGAGACGATTGGAATCCTCGGAGGAACGGGCGCGGGCAAAAGTTCCCTGGTCCATTTGATTCCCGGATTTTATCCGCATACGGCGGGCAGTATACGGATCGGTGGAAAAGAGATTACTTCCTATTCAAAAGAAGAGCTGAGAAAAAAAGTGGGAATCGTCATGCAAAAGGCGGTCTTGTTTTCCGGAACGATCCGGGAAAACCTGCTTTGGGGAAATTCCGACGCCACAGATGAAGAACTGACCGAAGCGCTGAAAACTGCACAGGCGCTGGAAGTGGTCGAGAAAAAAGAAGGCGGGCTTTTCGCACAGGTGGCGCAGGGAGGCAAGAATTTTTCCGGCGGACAGAAGCAGCGCCTTACGATTGCAAGGGCATTGGTGAAAAAACCGGAGATTTTGATCTTGGACGACAGCGCTTCCGCGCTCGATTATGCAACGGATGCGGCGCTTCGGCGTGCGATTGCAGGAATGAAAGATCAGCCGACTGTATTTATCGTATCCCAGAGGGCGTCTTCCGTTTTACATGCGGATCAGATTTTAGTGCTGGACGACGGAGAGCTGGCAGGGATCGGCACACACGAAGTGCTTTTGGAGAACTGTGAGGTTTACCGGGAAATTTATTATTCCCAATTTCCGGAACAACGCAGGGCGGCGGTATGCACAGCGGAAAGGAGCGGCGGATATGTCTCATAAAAAAAATCAGACGGCAGTTTTAAAACGACTGTATTGTTATATCAGAAACTATATGGCGCTGGTGATTCTTTCGCTGCTGTTTGCTGCGGTATCTGCAGTGTTGACGTTATATGTGCCCATTTTAACCGGTCGTGCGATCGATTGTATCGTGGCGGAAGGAAACGTGGATTTTGCAGGGATATTTGCGGTAATCCGCCGGATCATGATCGTTGTTGTTCTCACAGCGTTATCCCAATGGCTGATGAATCTCTGCAACAATCGGATCACGTATCAGGCGGTCAGAGATCTTCGGACCGATGCGTTTGCCAAATTGGAAATTCTTCCTTTAAAATACCTGGATGCGCATTCCTACGGAGAACTTGCCAGCCGTATGATCGCGGACGCCGATCAGGTGGCGGACGGACTTTTGATGGGATTTACCCAGTTGTTTACCGGGATTATTACGATTTTGGGAACGCTTTATTTTATGATAAGCATTCAGTACAAGATCGCGCTTGTTGTGATCTGTATTACGCCGGTGTCCTTTTTTGTCGCAGGCTTTATTGCAAAGAGGACGTTTTCTATGTTTCGGCTGCAATCGCAGACCAGAGGGGAACAGACTTCGCTGATCGAAGAGATGGTGGCAAATCAAAAAGTAGTTCAGGCATTCGGTCAGGAAGCCGCCGTGCGAAAGCGATTTGACCAAATCAATGAGCGCCTGGAGCGCGCGTCGTTAAAAGCAACGTTTTTTTCTTCCCTGACCAATCCCTGTACGCGGTTTGTCAACAGTTTGGTCTATACCGGCGTGGGAATATTCGGCGCCGTAACCGCAGTGGCGGGAGGGATCAGCGTCGGTCAGCTTGCCAGCTTTTTAAGCTATGCCAATCAATATACAAAACCGTTCAATGAGATTTCCGGCGTTGTGACAGAACTGCAGAATGCGATTGCATGTGCGGGCAGGCTCTTAGAGCTGATCGATGAAACGCCGCAGGAAGCAGAGCCTGACGACGCCGTTATCCTTACGGACGCCAAAGGGAACGTCTCGTTAGAGCATGTGGATTTTTCCTATCAGGCAGGACAAAAGCTGATCGAAGATTTTAATCTTACGGTAAAACCGGGAGAGCGCGTAGCAATCGTAGGCCCTACCGGGTGCGGAAAAACGACGCTGATCAATCTTTTGATGCGGTTTTACGATACAGACGGCGGATGTATCCGGGTAGACGGAACGCCTCTGCGCCGCATTACAAGAAAAAGCCTGCGGTCGTCTTACGGTATGGTACTGCAGGAGACGTGGCTTCGGGAGGCTGCCATTCTGGAAAATATTCGTATGGGGAAAGCGGACGCTTCCAGAGAGGAAGTGATCGAAGCCGCAAAAGCCTCGCATGCGCACAGTTTTATCAAACGACTGCCCAACGGGTACGATACGGTGATCACCGAAGAGGGCGGAGGACTCTCGCAGGGGCAAAAACAGCTTTTATGCATTGCAAGGGTGATGCTTTCCCTGCCGCCGATGCTGATTCTGGATGAAGCGACTTCTTCGATCGATACGAGAACAGAACTTAAAATCCAAAATGCATTTGCAAAGATGATGAACGGCAGAACCAGCTTTATCGTAGCGCACAGGCTTTCTACGATCAAAGAAGCCGATGTGATCCTCGTGATGAAAGACGGGCATATCTTAGAACAGGGCAGCCATGCGCAGCTGCTGGCAAAAGGAGGAGCCTATGCTTCCTTATATAATAGTCAGTTTATTTTGACCGAAGAAGACTGCCAGAATAAGACAGGTATGGTTTGACGGGATTTTGCAGATACTGTAACAAAAGAAAAAAAGCCGAATACACTATATGTAGTAGAAGAGGTTTTGGTAAAATATTACCAAAAATATATTACCAAAATATTACACTTATTACATATGAAAAAAAATCTTGACAAAAGAAAGAGCAGGTCTCTATAATTAATGTTTGTATAAAAAAGATTAAAGAATGATGAAAGATTCGGATGGATAGAGTTTGTTTGACTTTGTTTAACATAGAGGTGCGATTATGGAACAGTATATTATTAAAGGCGGCAGTCCTCTGGTCGGAGAAGTAGAAATCGGGGGAGCAAAGAACGCGGCGCTTGCCATACTGGCAACGGCGATTATGACAGATGAAACGGTGACGATAGAGAATCTTCCGAACGTAAGGGATATTAACGTGATGCTCGACGCAATTTCCGGAATCGGCGGAAACGTGGAACGGGTAGACGTTCATACGGTGAAAATCAACGGTTCCATGATCAACGATCTGAGCGTAGATTACGAATATATCAAAAAAATACGTGCGTCCTACTATCTTTTAGGCGCGCTGCTTGGAAAATATAAGCGGGCGGAGGTTGCGCTGCCGGGAGGCTGCGATATCGGAAGCCGGCCGATTGATCTGCATCTCAAAGGATTTCGCGCACTTGGAGCGAGCGTGGATATCCAGCATGGTTTGATTTCTGCGGAAGCCGAGGAACTGAAAGGGACGCATATTTATCTGGATAAAGTTTCCGTAGGGGCTACGATCAATATCATGATGGCAGCGGCTATGGCAAAGGGAAAGACGACGATTGAAAACGCCGCCAAAGAACCGCATGTCGTGGACGTGGCGAACTGTTTAAACAGTATGGGAGCAAATATCCGGGGCGCAGGAACCGATGTGATCCGTATTTCCGGTGTGGAACGGCTGCACAAGACGGAATATTCCATTATTCCGGATCAGATTGAAGCCGGTACATTTATGTTTGCGGCGGCTGCCACCAGAGGTGATATTACCGTAAAAAATGTGATTCCAAAGCACCTGGAGGCGATTTCCGCCAAATTGCTGGAAATCGGCTGTGAAATCGAAGAGCTGGACGATGCCGTGCGCGTAGTGGCTTCTAAGCCTTTGCACCATACGCAGGTGACGACGCTGCCGTATCCGGGATTTCCGACGGATATGCAGCCGCAGATGTCTGCCGTATTAGGCATTGCGGAGGGAACCAGTACGGTGACGGAGAGTATTTTTGAGAACCGTTTTAAATATGTAGATGAATTGACCCGAATGGGAGCGTCCATTAAAGTAGAAAGCAATATTGCTATCGTTACGGGGACGGCGAACTATACGGGGGCAAGAGTCAGCGCGCCGGATCTTCGGGCTGGCGCGGCGCTTGTCATCGCGGGGCTTTCCGCAGAAGGTATAACGATTGTGGACGATATTTATTATATTGAGCGGGGCTATGAGAATTTTGACGTTAAATTAGCATTATTGGGCGCTCAGATTGAAAAAGTGACGACCGAAAAAGAGATTGTAAAATTCAAATTAAAAGTATCCTGAATGGGATGTGAAATGAGAGGCAGGAGTTCCGAATACAGGCAATTCGGAGCTCTTTTTTTGTTTTTAGAATTGTGTTCCGAAATGTTATCTGTTAAAATAAAATTAAATTTTTAGCAGAGATAGATGATGGATCAGCGGATGCAGGAGGAGAAAAGAGGAGGTATTTTATGCATCAAAAGGACAAAAAACAATTTTGGAAACGGGGACTTGGAATCGGATTATCGTTTGTACTGACCATGTCTTCATTTATGCCCGTAAGGGCTGCAGAGCCCGAGTATCCCTCGTCGGTACCCGGACTTTCGGAAGAGTTAAAACGGATACCGGAAGCAACAAAAGCGGGAAGCATTCCGGTGTCGGATGGGGAAGATATGACTTTATACGGAGAGCCGTTTGCGCCGTTTACAGCAGGCAGCGAGAGCTTTCGTATTCCGACGCTGATTTCCCTGCGCAACAGAAATTATAACGGAGAATATTTGTTTGCTTCGGCAGACGCCAGATGGGAAGAGTGGAACGACGGAGGCGGGATCGATTCGATTGCCGCTGTATCCGGCGACGGAGGAGCAACCTGGCATCACAGTTTTCCGATTTATTTTCCGGACAGTTACGGGTATGCAAGCAGCGCTGCCACGACGGTGATTGATCCGGGTGCAATCGAAGGACCCGACGGAACGATTTATTTTATTGCGGACGTGAATCCCACCGGAAGTACGACGATGTACGGGACAGTCGGACAGGGAACCGGTTACGTCACGGTGAACGGAAAGCGGTATCTTGCCCTGACGCAGGAATATGGAAAAGTTAAGACGAAACCGACCGATGATAATCTGACGGATTATCCGTATTATGTGGAAGACTTTGACGAAGCCGGTCATGCAAGAATTTTAAACAGATCGGACAGCACGCCTACCGGTTACGGCGTAGATGAGTGGTACAATATTTATGAGATTGAAAACGGCGAATACAAAGAAAATTTGAAACAGCCGCAGGTGAACCGCCCGGATGTGGAGGTTACACAGAACTGTTTTTATAAGGATTCCAAATTTCATGTATACCATATCGATTATATCTGGGTTGTGCAGTCCAAAGACGGCGGCATGACATGGGAACATCCCCGCGATATTACAGATCAGATCAAACGAGAAGATGAGTATGCCATTCTGGTATCGCCGGGCAAGGGAATTGTGACAAAAGACGGAGAGATTGCCATCGGCCTTTACAGTGCGCAAAACGGGGAACATGCCAGCATGATTTATTCCAAGGACGGAGAGACCTGGAAGCGTACGAACGATATCACGGACGGCAGTTCGGAGGATGAGATCGTACAGTTAGAGGACGGTACGCTGCGTATGTTTTACCGGGGCGGCGGCGATGTCATCCGGTATGCGGATATTACGAAAGGTGCAGACGGAGATTATGTGGTTGGAGATTATGTCAGCACGGATGTCAGAGTAAAGAGCAGTATCAATGTTTCCGCCGTACTTTATTCAAAGAAAATAAACGGCAAACAGGCGATTTTGGTTTCCCGTTCCGGCGGGGGCGGCGGACTGACGAGCGACAACCGGCTGAACGGGAAGATTTTTACGTTTCTGGTAGATGATACGAAGGAAGGAAATCCGATGCAGCTTTACCATACGTTTGATGTTCCGGGAGGCAAAGAGGGATTTGTTTATTCCTGTATGACAGAGTTGAAAGACGGCAGAATCGCCATGCTCTGGGAGCCGAATCATTCTACGCTCTATTTTGATGTCTATGACTTTGAAAATTTTATAGAAGGCGTGGTTTCTGTGGAGCTGCAAAAAGACGATACGCCGTATGCCGTGATTTGCAAAGACGAGCCGCAGGGCTCTGACCGCGGAGACGAGAGTGTCATAAAGATAGAAAAGACCGTGAAGGAAGGCGCGTTTCTGCGGGATCATATCAGCAACAACAAGAGCAGCTTAAGCAGCTTTGCAGATACCCTGAACGAATCTATAGATCCCGGCAAAGCGGAGTTTACGTTCCGGCAGACAGATACGGCAAACGGATGGAAGATATACAGTGAAGAGGCGAAGCTGTATCTGGAAAATCAAGATGCGAACGATATGTTTTCTTCTGAAGAGCGAACGATGACGGTTACGCAGGAAAGCGAAAGCGACGGGGCAAAAACGTTTCGGCTTAAGAACGGTTCCAGGCCTGTATTTTTCTATGAGCAGAATATGGATTTTAATTCACAGGGAAGTTCTGCCGGAGACGCAGAAAAATTAGTATTACTGGAAAAGAAGGAATCCGTATCGGAAGAAGATCTTCTTCCTGGGTATGCCCGCGTATCGGAACTCAAAGACGGGGGCAGATATTTGATTACATATATGTGGAACGACGGCAGTTTGATCGTGCTGTATCCGGTAAACGGCAGTACGGCGGATCATACAAAGCTTGCGGTCGGAAATCCGGAACTGGTTACAGTGACGGGAGTAGGAGAAGGGACGACGACGGCGGTAATCGGCGGAACATCTTATAAGATTACGGTAACGGACGCTTCCACGCCCATATCGTTTACATTGGAAAAAGGAGAAACTTATTTTCAGGAGACGGAAGCTTTGGATACGGTTTTGGACGGCGGGGAGGTCCTGGGCATTCAAAAAATAGACCGTGTCAAAGAAGGGCTGTTCGATCATACATTGGATGCGGCATTTTCTTTAGAAAGTTATGCGGGAACTGCGCATGAAGGCATAAGCTTAAAAGACGCCGAGTTTACGTTTGAGTCTTCCGGTTCCGACTGGACGGTGTCGCACGGGGATGTCTATCTGTCCAATCCGGAAAGAGCGGAAGCATTTTTCTCGGATACGGCTGCGAAGATCAGAGTGACGGCAGGCAATGAGAATACGTTTCGTCTGGGAAGGGCTGAGGCGCTGAAAACCACAAATCCGAGTGTAAATGTGACGGAAGATAAGGGATCTAGGCTTCCCATAGGCAATCTTGTATTTTATTACAGGGAAATGAATTTCCGGTCATATGGAACGAGCCAGAAGGCGGGAACGACACATGGAGCAAATCCCTACGGGCAGCATGCCAGTTATGACCTGACGCTTTTAGAGGCGCAGGATGGCGTTTCCGCAGACGATGTGATTCCTGGTTATCGGGCGGCTGACAGCATTACATCCGGTAAAAAGTATCTGATTTCCTATGTATGGAACGGAAATATATTTGTATTATATCCGGAAAACGGAATCGGAAATTCCACGAAGCTGGTCAATCGGCAGGAGAAGGGATTTTTGATTACGGCAAAATCGATGGGATCGGCAGATCTGACGATTGACGGCAAAAATTACCATTTTACCGTTACGGATGACGAAGTAGAGCATGAGGCGAATGCATTACAGAAACTGCTGGAAGACGCGAAGTCCGATTATCAGGCGGGCGGCGCGAAGTTGACGACGTTTGCAGAATTTAAACGGGCATATGAAAGCGCGGTGTCCGGAGCGCACAGCACGGATGCACAGGAACTGCGCAGGCTATTTACGGATCTGAATTCGGCATGGGAGAAGCTGAAAAAAGAAAAGAAACAACTGGAGGAAGACGGGAAGAAACAGCAGGTTACGGCAGGCCATACCGAAACGATACAGGCAGTTTCCTATAAAGTAACAAATACAAAGAATAAGACGGTATCGGTATCCGGCGGCGCGGCGGCAACGTTGAAAATTCAGGCAAAGATTAAGATTCAGAATGAGACGTATACCGTTACGGCAATCGATGCGAAGGCATTTTCGGGATCACCTGTAATAAAGAAAGTCATTGTGAGTGATACGATTACGGACATTGGAGATCAGGCGTTTGCGGGCTGTAAAAATATAACGTCCGTTACAATCGGGAAAAATGTAAAAACCATCGGCAAGAAAGCCTTTTATAACTGCAAGAAGCTAAAGAGCGTGACGGTAAAGAATAAGGCGAAGTTAAATAAAGTCGGTTCCAAGGCGTTTCAGAAGACGGCAAAGAAAATCAGCATAAAACTGCCGAAAAACCTTAAGAAAAATAAGAAGCTGAAAAACCAGCTGAAAAAGGCGGGGATCAAGAAATTTAAATAAACGGTACAACGTGGGGAAATCTATGTCTGACCGATAAAAAATTTACAAAAACCTTGATTTCAAAGTCCGCACAGAGTATAATATCAATTGTATAAATAATTTCATTTCTCAATTTAAGTGTCGCAAAAAGTACACATAAAAAGACACTTTGAAAATTGAAATTAACTAATCGTTAGAGAAATTGACAGATTCTTAGAATCTGTCTTTTTTTGTCGTTTTATCAGGGCTTTTACGTAAAACGGCATTTTTTTGTAAAAATTAATTCCGTTATTTTTGGATCAATTTTCTTCGTCTCAAAATGTGTACTTTTTGCGACGATTTTATTGGGACAGTTTCAGGAGGAGGTATGAGTTATTATGAGACCTAAAGGAACAAAACAGTTTTTAAAACGGGGGTTAGGTATGGCGCTCTCTATGGCGGTAGCGTTTACAATGCTTCCACCCGTCAGTGTAAACGCGGCGGAGGATGGTTCAAACGAAGATCCCGCTGTATCGGCAGCGTCACCGTTTAAAGCAGGCAGTATGACAGGGACGGAGACGACGAAAGGACAGCCGTTTGTTGCCGGTGTGACAGGGGGAAGATCCAACTTTAGTACGCCGTCTATGATTTTGAGAAAGACATGGAATGAGGGGACTTCGACAGATACGGATACTCTGGTTGCGGTTGCAGAAGGAAAGTATGACACGACCAGAAAAGCGGGCGGCGTAGATATTGTCGCTTCCGTGTCGGAAGATGAGGGCGGCACATGGACCTATAGTTATCCGCTGCGCTTTCCGGACAGTGAAGGAAATGCAGGGGTAAATGCGACAACAATCAATAATCCGTCTATCGTAGAAGATCATAACGGAAAAATCTATTTGTTTGCAAACGCAAATCCGACCGGTATTTCAGCCGTAGAAAACGGATTTACATTTCCGGGAGCAGGAAGAGGATACATAACGGTAGGGGAAGGCGAGAGTGCATCGCTTCGCCTGGCGCTGACGGATACATTTGAAAAAGCAGCTACGGCTCCGACCGAGGATGGAACGACTTATGCATATTATGTAGGAGATTGGAGCAGGGAAGGCGAGGATGCGCTGGCGCCGGTATTGAAACGTGCGGATGGTTCGGAAAGTGATTATGCCGTAGACAGATGGTATAATCTGTATAAAAAGAACAACGACAGTTACGTTGCTATTACGCAGAAACAGGCGACGGAGGAGGGCATTACCGCCGGAACAAAAGACGTTCAGCAGAACGTATTTTATGCAGGATCAGAACTTCATGTGTATAATACCGGTTATATCGTGTATATGACGTCTGAGGACGGCAAGAACTGGAGTGCGCCGGAAATCTTAAATCCGTACGTCAAAACAGAAGATGATACGGCAATTCTTGTATCGGAAGGAAGCAGTCTGGTGACTTCGGCAGGACGAATTGTGGTTCCGGTATACCGCAGTACAGACGGTACGGATGCAGGAAAAAAAGCAAGTATTATCTGGCGCTGTACGGAAGCGGATCATCCGTGGCACAGGTCTGACGACGTACCGAATTTTAGTGACTTTGGAGCAGAAGGAGCGGCGCCTTCCTGGTCAGGACAGGGAGAGATCGTAGAGATCAGCGACGGACGTCTTCGTCTGTTCTTTAAAAACGGCAGAGGGCTGATCTGTTATGCAGACGCAAACAGGGGAGGAGTAGAAGATAACCCGGATTTCTTTAAATTTTCGACACCGGTGGAAACAGGAGTTGCCGTAACTTCGGATGCCGGATTATCCGCGGTTGAATATTCCAAAACAGTAAACGGCAGACATGCCGTGCTGGTATCGGCACCGGCAGGTTCCGGTTTGACAAACGGTAGAATTTATACGTTTCTGGGAAATGATGATGCAGATAAAAGCGTGACACGGGCAGCGTTTTTCGATATTCCGGGAGCCGGAAGCATTTTCGGAAATTCCTGTATGGCAGGATTGGATAACGGAAATAAGATCGGACTTCTGTGGGAGAACGGGAACGGAACCGTGCGTTACGATTGCTTCGGCATCGCTGATATTGTAGGAAACAACGCGTTTATTCCTGAGATAACGATCGATGTGGACCTTTATGAAGGAGAAACATGGACGAGGGAATACACGGTTACGGGTAATGAGTATTTAACCGGAGTGACGACTGAGCCAAATAGTTCGATCGCATCCTATGAATTTGACAGAGGAACGGCGACAAAGGAAACAGTTCCTGCATTATATTCGCATAAAACAATTGGATCCAATCAGAATACGCTGGAAGGCGCATTTGACTCAAATCTTCCGGAAATAAATCTGACCAGCGGCTGGGATATTTCTAAGGCAGAATTCCGAATCAAAAGACCGTCGAATGCAGAAGGATTTGAAAACGTCTATTCCGTATACAGTGAAGGGGCAAAACAGTACCTGACAAATGTAAGCGATGTGAATGCTATATATACTGCGACCATGCGCAATACGATCAAAATCTATCATGACTCCAGAAGCCAGGGGGATGGAACAACATTTAATATTCGGGCAGCTACAGGAAAGCAGAGATTTGTATTGTTCAATAAGTCCAATCTGGCAGTTGACGCTGCAGGTGACAGCAATGACTGGTTTGGTTCGAACGAAAATATTAATGCGGAATTTACTTTTCTGCAGAAACTGCATGCCGAGGAATTGGATACGGTAGAGGATCAGCCGATTCCCGGATATAAAAAAGTAGAAGAGATTACAAGCGGCGAGTTGTATTTGATTGCCTTCCCGATGACCGGCAGCGGCACATTTGAAGATGGAGGGTGGATTATTCTCTACCCGCAGAACGGTAAAGCGGCCGGTACAAAATTGGTGTATGGAAACCGTGAAGTAGAACGTGCGGCTACCAAGACGCTTACCATTACTGCAGTTGGAGAAGGCGAAACTTCAATGGTGGCAAACAGCATCACCTATCAGATTCACAGCTTTGGCAATCGTGAAATCAGCCTTGCAGAGGGCGAGCGTAGATTCTTTGGCCAGATCGACTTAACAGACTGCGATCTTAGTTCGGGGAATACGGTTGTATCGCTGGAAGAAGGCGAAGAATACAGAAATGCATTGTTTAATTGTGAATCGACGTCAAATAATAACTTAAACGGTTATTCTCCGACGCCGAACTGGGATATCAACATGACGGCGGCTGAGTTCCAGATTCAGGAAGAAGGAGAGCATTATCTCATACACAGTGAAGTTTCCAACAATTATCTGGTAAATTCAAACGCAGATACTTATTTTGGCAATACGCCAGTGACGCAGAGCCTTACGAAGGTAGAAGGATCGGATTCTTTTGAAATCCGCCGTGTCAGCAATGACAATCTAAATAACAGATATGTTTATTTCTACTACCAGAGAATGGCGTTTGACGCCGTAACTGATAAAGCGGGATTTGAAGATAAAGGCGACTTTGGATTTGAACTCTTAGAAAAACAGCCGATCAAAAAGAATACGGATCCGATTCCGGGGTATGAGCGTGTGGGTACAATTACGCCCGGCAAAACGTATTTGATTACAGAGTATTATCATGATGCACAAAATGACGAGGACGTAATCATTGTTCTTTATCCGAACAACGGTATTCAGAGCCAGTCTAAGCTGTATAGATCTTATCCGATGGAGGGCGTATATCTTACGGCGATCGGAAAAGTAGGGGATACCACAACCGTAACGATCAGCGGCAGAGAGTATGACGTAACGATTGTAGACTGTACGCATCCGGAAGATCAAAGAGAAATGGTTCGGATTAAAAAGCCGACCTGTGAAGAGAAAGGATATACGGGAGACCTGATCTGTTCGGTTTGCGGCCATGTTATAACGGAAGGCAAGGAAGAGGCCGATTTAGGCGGACATCTCTGGAGCGAGTGGTCAGAGCCGACAGAGGCAACCTTTGAGAATGACAGTGTAAGGACCAGAAGCTGCAGCCGCGGTGATAAAACGGAGACGGAAATTGTAAAAACCTCCGCTCAGTTTGTATCCGAAACGCTTGCCGCTTTGATCGGCGAGGCAGAAGCTTTAAATGAAGAAGATTATGTGGCATATTCCTTTGCACCTTTGAAAGCGGCGTTACAGACTGCAAAAGGACTTGCAGAAGATGCGGAGAAAGCAGACAAGATCGCTGCGATTGAGGCGTTACAGGAAGCAATGGAACCGGGTAAACTGATAACAAAGGCAGAATACAACGAGGCAAAAGGAGCATTGACGGATCTGGTGACGTTAAAAGAAGCAGATCTTGCCAAGACAGATATTTATACGGCGGAATCACTGGAAGAGCTGCGTCAGGCGATCAATGCGGCAAAAGCGCTTGGCGAAGACGCTACACTGGAAGAGATCAATGCGGCAAAAGAGGCGATCGACCAGGTAACATTAGTTACGTTAGAGAGCATTACTTTGGAACAACTCAAAGGCGAGCTTGCGACAGCGCTGGAGACTGCAAAGAAAACGCTGGATGCAGGACAGAAAAATTACACCGACGAAAGCTGGAAGAAGTTCAAAGATGCGTATGCCGCTGCAAACCTTTCCAAAGAAGATTTGGATAAATTAAATCTTGCGGCAGTGCAGAAATTGTTTAACGACCTTACGGCTGCAGTGAAAGGGCTTACCGTAAAACCGAACGTTGCAGCGCAGCTTCCGGCAGGAACCAAACGCACGCAGGGAGATACGACGTTTGTGGTAGGAGCAAATAAGACGGTAGTGATCGAAAAAGGCGCTAACGTTAGGACAGTAAAGGTTCCGGCAAGCATAAAATTAGACAATGTGGATTATACGGTAGTCGGTATCGGCAAAAATGCATATAAAGGCAAGTCCAAGATCCAGAAAGTCGTAATCAGCGATACGGTTACCAGCATCGGCAGCCAGGCATTTGCAAATTGTAAAAAACTGAAATCCGTTACAATCGGTAAAGGAGTTACAACGATTGACGGTAAGGCATTCTTTAACTGTAAGAAGCTGAACAAAGTGGAAGTGAAGGGCAAGAGCTTAAAGGCGATTAAAAAACAGGCATTTAAAAAGACAGCCTCCAAAGTAACGGTGAAAGCAAAGAGCTTCAACAAAAAACAACGCAAAGCGCTTCTGAAAAAAATGAAAAGTGCTGGAATGAGCAAGAAATCTGTGGTAAAATAAATCACAGAGTAACAGAAAGATCCTCGGATACGCAAAGTTTCCGAGGATCTTTCTATATCTCTGTGAGATTGCAAAAAATATAGGAGACAGGCGGCTGACTTTACAAATGAAACTTTATAATAACGCCTGAATGCGGATATCCGGGACTTTTGAAAGGTCAAGAATACCTTCGCTGACTTCTACGATCGGACGGGATAAGAATTGCTTATTCAGCATTACAATATTTGCGCTTCTGCCGTCCGTTAAAAGAACACGGTTGTTCTGATATGTATAGGCAATTCTCTCTAAGAAGGTCAGAATATATTTCGGATTGTATTTCTGCAGGCCCGCAATTTCAAAATCGGCAATAACCTGAAACGGACAAAGCGGCGCACGGTGGGGCCTTGCGGCGGTCATTGCGTCGTAAACGTCGGCAATTGCGATTATCTGTGCAAAATCGTCGATGTCATGAAATTTTAGCCTGTTCGGATAACCGCTGCCGTCGCAGCGTTCATGATGCATCGAAGCCGCATATAAAATCCGCGGATCCAAAGATTCGCAGGAGAGTAAAATTTCGTAACCGAAGACCGGGTGTTTTTGTACGAGGTCAAATTCTTCGTCGGTGTATCTGCCCGGTTTTTCCAAAATTTCCGCCGGTATTTTCGTTTTACCGATATCGTGCAGCAAACCAGCGGCGGTCAGCAGATTCAGATCCGCTTCCTTCAGCTTTAACCATCTGCCAAGTATATATGCGATCAATGCGACATTGATAGAATGCGCGTAGATACTGTCGGCGATCGCACGCATATTGTGCAGGTAATCGAAGATCTCAATGGACGTCTGGGCAATCGAACAAAGCGGCTTTGTAATCGAACAGAGACTTTCAGGGTCCGGGCACCGGTTCTCGGAAAGGATTGCCGCGACGGTCTCTTTTAATTGATTTACTGCGTCGGCATAAGCGGTTTGGAATTCTTTGAACTGGGGAGAAGCCATGACGCGCTGGGAATAGGTCGGCTCCGAGCTTCGTTTCTCTGCGGTTTCTTTTGGGAGATCCTGCTCCTGAATGTGCACTTGCTCAATATCATAGAATGCAATATGTGCAATGGATATACTGGTCAGCCGGACATTTTTACCGACGACCGTCAGTCCTTTTTTTGTTTTTACTTCTTCGGCGGTGATCATTCCTTCTTTTAACTGAGATGTTTTTATAATCTGCATATCGTATACTCCTTTGCTGTAGCGATGTGAAATAAATCGTCGAATTATTTACTTTAACTATAAAACAAAACTGAAAATTCCGCAATGGGATTTTTGTGAAATCGCTTGACAAATGATCCAAATGAGCGTAATCTGTTTTATGTAAAAAATAATACGATTTACAATTCAATCATATAGCTTTCCCTTATTCAGAGTGATGGAGATACATAGGATCTGTGAAGTCACGGCAACCCCTTAACAGGAAGGTGCCAACCTGAGCGAAGAATTCGAACAATAAGAGGATTATTATTTTCGATTGCCAAGAATTTCTCCGCTTACTGCAAGCGGATTTTTTATTTTACCCACAGGCCAGTATATGGGAACGATTGTTTCAGCGTTGCCCATGGGGCTGGAAATAACAGAAAGTTTAGTTGAGTTTGGAATCGGTATCACAGTTTGAGAGGAGAAATTTCCATGGAGAAACGATTATTTACATCAGAATCCGTAACGGAAGGGCATCCGGATAAGATCTGCGACGCGGTATCGGATGCGATTTTAGATGCTTGTATGGAGCAGGACCCGATGAGCCGTGTAGCTTGCGAAACGGCGGCCTGCACAGGGTTTGTACTGATTACCGGAGAGATCACGACAAAGGCAAATCTGGACATTTCCGCAATTGCGAGAAAGACGATACAGGAGATCGGTTACGACAGTTCCGAAAAAGGATTTGACGGCAATACCTGCGCCGTGATGGTGGCGTTGGATAAACAGTCTTCGGATATTGCAATGGGCGTGGATAGGGCGCTGGAGGCAAAGGAAGGTGCGGCTGCGCTCAGTGCGGAAAGCGGCATGACCGATGAACAGCTGGAAGCGATCGGAGCAGGTGATCAGGGAATGATGTTTGGATTTGCGGTCAATGAGACGGCAGAGTATATGCCGTATCCGATCGCACTGGCACACAAACTGGCGCGTCAGCTTACCAGGGTGCGCAAAGACGGTACGCTGCCGTATCTTCGGGCAGACGGAAAGTCACAGGTTTCCGTAGAATATGATGAAAACGGAAGACCCAGCCGTCTGGAAGCGGTTGTGATTTCTTCACAGCACGATGCGGCAATTTCCCAGGAACAGATTCATGCAGACGTGAAAAAATATGTATTGGATCCGGTCCTGCCGGCAGATATGGTGGATGCAAATACAAAGATCTTTATCAATCCTACCGGGCGGTTTGTGATCGGCGGACCGCAGGGAGACGCAGGGCTTACGGGACGTAAGATCATTGTGGATACATACGGCGGATATGCGCGCCACGGCGGCGGTGCATTTTCCGGCAAAGACTGTACGAAGGTAGACCGTTCCGCGGCGTATGCCGCGCGCTATGTTGCGAAGAATATCGTGGCGGCAGGCTTGGCGGACAAATGTGAAATTCAGCTTGCATATGCGATCGGTGTGGCGCAGCCGACCTCTGTTATGGTGGATACGTTTGGAACGGGTAAAGTGCCGGAGGATGAACTGGTAGAGATCATTCGAAAGCATTTTGACCTGCGTCCGGCGGGAATTATCAAGATGCTGGATTTAAGAAAGCCGATTTACAGGCAGACTGCCGCGTATGGACATTTCGGACGGGACGACCTGGACCTGCCGTGGGAAAAGCTGGATAAAGCAGAAGAGCTGAAAAAATACCTCTAACCGCTTTATGAAAAGTTTAGAATATATTTTCCTTTTTTAATAGGATTTCTGAAAAATCATGTTATAATAACCCTGGGAGCAATAGTAGTCTCCCAGGGTTTTTGCAATGTTTGCCGTGTTCGGAACATGCCATCGCAAAGGCGGCGTATCCGGGGACGGGATTGGAATTATAAGAGATCTGCCCGGAGGATATGAAGTATGAAGTTAAAGACAAGGCTGTCGATTTCTTTTTGCATTATTATATTTGTGCCTATTTTCCTGGCGGTTGTGTTTGTCATAGGCTTTCAGAAGTTTCAGATTAAGGCGATTGAAACGACGTACGGGATTCAGTCGGGAGATTATTCGGATCTGATCAATCCGGTACAGATGTTAAACCGTTACACGAAGAAAAATTACCAGATGCTGCTGAACGTTGCGAGGCAGGATCCCGACCGTTTTTTGGATACCGGTTTTCTGGAAGAGAAGAACCGCCAGCTGCGGCAGAAGTATTCGTATCTGATCGTGCGCAGGGAAGATGAGATTTTCTATCATGGCGGCGGAGATTCGCTGCATGCGGAAGTATTGCCAAGTTATGCGGAAAACGAGCCGGATCCCGTAGCGGGATTTTATATTGATTCCGACGAAGAAGTGCTGCTCAAACAGATTGATTTTACGTTTACCGACAAAAAAAGAGGGAGTGCTTTTATCGTTACGGATTCCTGCGAAATCCTGCCGGAGGTGAAAAGCCTTTTGGTTGATGTGTGCATTTCCGTGCTGCTGATTCTTGTACTGACAGCGGCGATGCTGATCGTATGGATTTATCAGGGGATTATCCGTCCGATCAAAAAGCTGGAGGCGGCGACTCTGAATATTCAGCAGGGGAATCTCGACTTTACGATAGAGAGCGAAGGGAAGGATGAGATCAGTGAACTTTGCTCGAACTTTGAAGAGATGCGCAAACGCTTAAAGGAGTCTTTTGAACAGCAGATGGCAAGTGAGCGGGAGAGCAGAGAACTGATCAGTAATATCGCCCATGACTTAAAGACGCCGATTACTGCCGTGAAAGGTTATTCGGAAGGGCTTTTGGACGGCGTGGCGGTCACACCGGAAAAACAGGAGAAATATCTGCGTACGATCAACAGCAAGGCGAACGAAATGGACGCGCTGTTAAATGAACTGACGCTGTATTCGAAATTTGATACGAACCGTATTCCATATAATTTTAATAAGCTGAACGTAGCCGCATATTTTAACGATTGTATCGAAGAAATCGGCATGGATCTGGAGGAAAAGCAGATCGGGCTCGCTTATTTTAATTATGTGGACAATGACGTGCTGATCATTGCCGATCCGGAGCAGCTCAAACGCGTCGTCAACAACATTATCGGAAATTCCGTGAAATATCTCGATAAGCATCAGGGATTGATCAATATCAGGATTAAGGACGTAGGAGATTTTATTCAGGTTGAGATTGAGGATAATGGAAGAGGAATTGCATCAAAAGACCTTCCGTACGTATTTGAGCGTTTTTACCGGGCGGACGCATCGCGAAATTCCGCGACCGGAGGCAGCGGGATCGGATTGTCGATCGTAAAGAAGATCATTGAGGACCACGGCGGGAAAATCTGGGCGACCAGCAAAGAATCCGTCGGCACGGTGATGTATTTTGTCATACGAAAATATCAGGAGGTAATACAAGATGAGTAAGGTGCTGATCATTGAAGACGAGGTGTCGATTGCGGATCTTGAAAAAGATTATCTGGAATTAAGCGGATTTGAAGTAGAAGTGGAAAATTCCGGCGATATCGGATTGGAGCGTGCGCGCAGGGAAGAGTTTGATATGTTTATTCTGGATCTGATGCTTCCTGGAGTGGACGGATTTGAAATCTGCAAACAGATCCGCCAGGAGAAGAATACGCCGATTCTGATGGTATCTGCCAAAAAAGATGATATTGATAAAATCAGGGGATTGGGGCTTGGCGCAGACGATTATATCACGAAGCCCTTTTCTCCCAGTGAGCTTGTCGCAAGGGTGAAGGCGCATCTTGCCCGCTATGAACGGCTGATCGGCAGCAGTCAGCAGGAAAACGATATTATTGAAATCCGGGGGATCAAAATTGATAAAACGGCGCGCCGGGTATGGATCAATGACGAAGAGAAACAGTTTACGACAAAAGAATTTGACCTTTTGACGTTTCTGGCGGAAAATCCCAACCGTGTGTTTACAAAAGAAGAGCTGTTTCGGGAAATCTGGGATATGGAATCGATCGGAGATATCGCGACCGTAACCGTTCATATCAAGAAAATCCGTGAAAAAGTAGAAATCAATACGGCAAAACCCCAGTACATTGAGACGATCTGGGGCGTGGGATACCGGTTTAAGGTATAAGATGATGAACGATATTTTAGACGATATTCTATATGAAGATAAAGAGATGATTCTTCTGCATAAGCCGGGCGGCATTGCGGTACAGACTGCGCGGCTCGGACAGAAAGATTTGGTGAGTATGCTAAAGAATTACCGTGCGGGAAAGAACGAAGATCCCTATATCGGCGTTGTCCATCGGTTAGATCAGCCAGTGGAAGGCGTAATTTTATTTGCAAAAACGAAAGAAGCTGCCGCATCGTTTAGCCGCCAGTTTCAGTCGCATCAGACGGATAAATGTTACTGCGCTCTCGTCTGCTGTAACAAAGAGCGTCCGTTTGCGACGGGTGAGAAAGCGGTTTTGACGGATTATCTGATCAAGGATCCAAAATCGAATACTTCCAAAGTGGTAAAACAGGGCAGTCCTGGCGCGAAAAAAGCGGTACTTGACTATCGGGTGCTGCAGACAGCGGGCTCTTTGGCGGAGCTTTTGATTCGATTGGAGACGGGCAGACACCATCAGATCCGCGTACAGCTGGCACATGCCGGGATGCCTTTGGCGGGAGATGTAAAATACGCAGGAGAAGACAGTATGGCTTTGACCGAACGATATACCGGCGTCCGGCAGTCATATCAAAATCTTCCCCTTTGTTCTGTAAAAATTTGTTTTTTTCATCCCAAAACCGGAGAGAAGATGGAATTTGAAACAAAGCCGAAGCATAAGCTCTTCCAGTTATTGTATGAATAGAAGATCCGCAAACGGCAGATAATTTTCCCATGATGAAGATGGTGAATAACGAAACGGGAAACAAACTAATAAAACTTGGGATTCTTACGGCGGCAGTCGGTTTGGGAATGAAATATGTGTTTCCGATCGCGCTGCCGTTTTTGATTGCGCTGGCACTGGCGCGTTTTTTATATCCGCTTGCCAGGTATCTGGAGAATACAGTCAGGATTCCCCAGGCCGCGTCGCGGCTGCTGGCGTACGGAATCTTTCTTTTGGCGGTCGGAGGCATCGCGGCAGGCATGATGTATCTGATTTACCGCATGGGAAGCAGCTGTCTTGGCAATCTGGATTATTTTTTTCAGACGGCGGAGGAGCTGCTGGGAAGATGCTGCGATACGATGGAGCGGGTTTCGGGGTTTAGTACGCAGGAGATTCAGCGGACGATTCAGAAAGGAACCGAAGGGTTTACGGACGGCGCGGTGGAATATTCCAAAGATGCGGGAAGGTATATGCTGGGACTTTTGGCAAAAATGTTCCTTACGCTGATTGCGGCCTATTTAGTGTTAAATGACTATGAACAGATTGTTGGCGGAATGAAGAAAACAAAGCTTGGGCTCTATACGGTCAATCTGCTCAAGGAGATGAAAACGGCGTCCTGGGCTTATATGAAAGCGCAGTTTAGCATTATGGGGATGATAACCGCAATCTGTATCCTGGGTCTGTATGTACTGCGGACGCCGTATGCGTTTTGGATTGGCCTGGCAATCGGAATCTGCGACGCACTTCCGATTCTCGGAACGGGGACAGTGTTTGTCCCGTGGATGCTGATTGAGATATTGTTGGGCGGTTATTTCCATGCACTCGGATATTTTATCATTTATATGGTCTGCAGTTTTGTGCGTCAGGTTCTGGAGCCAAAACTTGTGGGAAAACGGCTCGGCGTGCCGCCGCTTGCCGTGCTGATCAGTATTTATGCGGGAATCTGGGTATATGGAGGTTCCGGCGTCATTTTAGGTCCGATTTCTGCGCTTGTGATTTATGAGCTGTATAAATTTTGACTGGCCGTCTGCTTCTGACTTGACAAACCAAAACCTCACAGTCTACAATAAGAAGCGCGGAAAATACGCAGAAAACAGACGAAAGGAATCAAACAAATGGCAAAAGAAAAGAAATTGGTGGAAGCCATTACCTCTATGGAGGAGGATTTTGCACAATGGTACACAGACGTAGTAAAAAAAGCGGAATTAATTGATTATTCTTCCGTAAAAGGATGCATGATCATTAAGCCGGACGGTTATGCCATCTGGGAACATATTCAGGCAGAATTGGATCGGAGATTTAAAGAAACCGGGGTAGAAAACGTATATATGCCGATGTTTATTCCGGAGAGCCTTTTAAATAAAGAAAAAGATCACGTAGAAGGGTTTGCGCCGGAAGTGGCATGGGTGACGCACGGAGGGTCGAATCCGCTGCAAGAGCGCCTTTGCGTTCGTCCGACGTCGGAAACGCTCTTCTGCGACTTTTATAAAAATTTAATCCAGTCTTACCGCGATCTTCCGAAAGTGTACAATCAGTGGTGCTCTGTTGTCCGGTGGGAAAAGGAGACCAGGCCGTTTCTGCGTTCCAGGGAATTTTTATGGCAGGAAGGCCATACGGCGCATGCAACGGCAGAGGAAGCCGAAGAGCGTACGGTTCTGATGCTGAACGTGTACGCCGATTTTTGCGAGGAAGTGCTTGCGATGCCGGTGGTCCGGGGCAAAAAGACGGAAAAAGAAAAGTTTGCCGGAGCCGAGGCGACCTATACGATCGAGGCGCTGATGCACGACGGCAAGGCGCTGCAGTCCGGAACAAGCCATAATTTCGGAGACGGTTTTGCCAGGGCGTTCGGCATTCAGTATACGGATAAGGACAATACCTTACAGTATGTGCATCAGACGTCCTGGGGTATGACGACGCGGTTAATCGGTGCGATTATTATGGTACACGGAGACGATTCCGGACTGGTTCTGCCTCCGAAAATTGCGCCTGTGCAGGTGATGGTCATTCCGATCCAGCAGCATAAGGAAGGCGTTTTGGAGAAAGCCGCAGCGTTAAAAGAGCAGCTGGCAGCAGCCGGCGTCCGGGTGAAGCTGGACGATACGGAAAAGAGTCCGGGATGGAAGTTTTCCGAGCAGGAGATGCGCGGGATTCCGATCCGTATAGAAATCGGTCCCAAAGATATCGAAGCGGGGCAGTGCGTGCTTGTCCGCCGCGATACCAGGGAAAAGACGTTTGTATCTTTCGAAGAATTAGAGACGCGTACGAAAGAACTGCTGGATCAGATACAGACGGAACTGTTGGAACGTGCGAAGGCGCACAGGGATGCGCATATTTACGATGCGCACAATTATGAAGAGTTTTCGGAAATTATTCAAACCAAACCGGGATTTATCCGCGGTATGTGGTGCGGGGAGCAGTCCTGTGAAGATAAACTAAAGGAAGATTTTGCGGCTACGGCGCGCTGTATGCCGTTTTCCGATCAGGAGGAGATTTCCTCCGTCTGCGTATGCTGCGGCAAACCGGCGCACAGGCTGGTATATTGGGGAAAGGCATATTAAAATGAAACTGATATTGCCGGAAAACGTCAGTCGTATTATAGATACACTTATGCGGGCGGGATATGAAGCGTATGCGGTCGGCGGCTGCATACGAGACAGTCTTTTGGGCAGAGAGCCAAAAGACTGGGATATTACGACTTCTGCCAGTCCGGCTGAGGTGAAAGCGCTTTTTCCGAAAACAGTGGATACGGGAATTGCCCACGGAACCGTAACGGTTTTATTAAACCGGGAGGGGTTTGAAGTCACAACGTACCGGGTCGACGGAACATACGAAGACTCCAGGCATCCGAAGGAAGTTACGTTTACGCCGGATTTGAACGAGGATTTAAAACGGCGGGATTTTACAATCAACGCGATGGCATATAATGATACGCACGGTCTGATCGACGCTTTTGACGGTGCAGGGGATTTGGATCGGAAGATCGTCCGCTGTGTCGGAGACCCCAAAGAACGGTTTTCAGAGGATGCGCTGCGGATGATGCGTGCCGTTCGTTTCGGCGCGCAGCTTGGATTTACCGTGGAAGAGCAGACGCGCAGTGCAATCTGTGCGCTTGCGCCCACGTTAAAAAAGATCAGCGCGGAACGCATTCAGTCCGAGCTGGTTTCTCTTTTGATGTCCGATCATCCCGAGGAGATGCGCACGCTGTATGAGACCGGTATCACCAAAGTAATACTGCCGGAATTTGACGTAATGATGCAGACAGCACAGAACAGTCCGCATCATATGTATACGGTAGGAGAGCACACGATCCAATCGCTTGCACAGATCGAAAGCAAGAAAACGCTGCGGCTTGCGATGCTGTTTCACGATATCGGAAAGCCTTCCTGCAAGACGACGGGGGAAGACGGGCAGGATCATTTTTACGGGCATCCGCAGAAAGGAAGCGAAATGGCGCGCAGCATCATGCGGCGGTTGAAATTTGACAATGATACGACGCAGAAAGTCTGCTGCCTTGTCGCAGGGCATGACCAAAATCCGCCGATTACAGAACGAAGCGTCAGGCGCGCGGCAGTGAGCCTGGGCAGCGGTGCATTTCCTGACATTTTTGCCGTAAAGCGTGCGGATATTTTGGCGCAGAGCGATTATCAAAGATCGGAAAAGCTTGCGTATGTAGACCAATACGAAGCATGTTACCGTTCCGTCATAGAAAAGAATCAGTGTCTGTCCTTAAAAGACCTTGCCGTATCCGGCAGGGATCTGATCGCAGCCGGCATGCGTCCCGGACCTGCTTTGGGGAATGTTTTAAACCGTCTGTTCGAGCTTGTGCTAGACGATCCCGATAAAAACGAAACGGGATATCTGCTCCGTATGGCGCGGGAATTTGCCGCCGGGGAGTCCGCCTGATCACACGCGTTGTACGCAGGTTATGCGGGGAATAAAAATAAGATAATGGGAATACTTTCAGAACCCTGTTCATATGCTTAAAAGACACGGAATGTACGAAAAAGTAGACGAAGTGGAAAAGATTCGTATGGAGGGGTTTTGGTGTATAATCGGGAAGAAGAAATACTGGAGAAGTATGAAATAGAAATCAGAAGTACAGTAAAAGGACGCGGAGCCCTGGGCTGTGATACGGACAAAGGATCGATGCTGTTAAAGGAGTTCCGCGGTTCTAAGGAACGGGCTGCTTTTTTATATCATATATTGGAATTTTTATCTGCGAAAGGATTGTGCGCAGAGACTATCGTATTGTCAAAAGAAGGAGAAGTTCTGGTAAAGGATGAGATTACCGATACATCTTATCTGTTAAAAAACTGGTTTCCCGGGAAGGAATGCGACGTCAGGAACCGCAGCGATATTTTGGCGGCGGTCAGGCAGCTTGCCAGTTTCCACAGTCTGGCAAAATCTTATGACGGGGAAATTCCGGAGTTTTTAAAGGCGGATCACAACAGCCTTCTGTTAGAGTACGAAAAACACAACCGGGAGCTGAATAAAGTCAAGAATTATATTCGGGGAAAAAATAAGAAGAATGAATTTGAAATGCTGTTTATGAAGGTGTATGAAAGCTATCGGAACCAGGCAGCGGAAGTGACAGGCCAGTTAAAACGGCAGGCAGAACGCATGGAGGATCGCCGGATGCAGGATCTGCGGGGGTTTTGTCATGGAGATTTCAACCAGCATAATGTAATATTTTCCCAGGGCGAATGGGTTCTTTTGAACTTAGAAAAGCTGACATATGACATTATGGTACGGGACCTTGCAAATTTTATGCGGAAGATCTTAGAAAAATATAACTGGAATACCGGACTTGGCATAGAGATGATCACGGCATATGACAATATACGAAAATTATTGCCGGAGGAGCTGGAACAGCTGTATCTGCGGCTTGCCTATCCGAAAAAATACTGGAAGATCGCGAATCATTACTGCAGCTCCAGAAAATCCTGGATATCCGGCAGAGATATTGAAAAACTGGAAAAAGTAATCGAGCAGGAAGTTCAGAGAAAACAGTTTTTAAAGATGCTGTTTTATTTCACAAGTTAAAAAAAGTATGCTATACTGGAAAAGACCGCTTTCGGGAAGCGTGTCGTACGGGGTGTCCAAAAGGTATCCCCTAAGAAAATAGAAGTTGATTGGAGAAAAGGATGAAGATACGAAAGCACATTCTGCTTGCCGGACTTATTTTGGCGGCTGTTTGTCTGCTTGGCGGCTGCGCAAAGACATCTACCGGCAGCGGGATTGTACAGCGCAGAATGGGAAGCGGGAAAACCGCCGCGCAGCAGACTGGGCAGACGGAAGCAGAGGATACCGAAGTGCCTTCTGCTGCGGAAGAGACGGATTTATACATTATCACGAAAATCGACGAAGCGGCGAAAGAAGCCGTATTTCAGAGAGTAAGCGACGGCAGGCAGCTGCAGTATACGTATGATATCGGAACGAGGTTTCTGGATAAATACGGCGATACGAAGTCGGCAGCCTCCTTTTTGCCGGGCGACGTGGCCACGATTGAGGTGACGAAGAGTACGCAGCAGTTAACCTGCGTGCAGCTTTCCGATGAAGTCTGGGTTTATGAGGATATTGTAAATTATACCATTGACGAAAGTATACATGCGGTTACGATCGGACAGACAAAATATTCGTTCGATCCGGATATGGATATATTTTCCGGCGATGCGAAAGTCGGATTTGCAAGCGTTGGGGGATCGGATGTGCTCCGCGCCGTCGGATTGGGAAAGAAACTGCTTTCTCTGGCTGTTGCAAAGGGGCACGGATTTTTGGCGCTTGCCAATACAAAGCTGTTTGAAGGCAGTTTCATCTGCATCGGCGAGAAGATTTTCGAGCAGGTTACGCCGAATATGCAGATCGAAGTGCCCGAAGGCAAGTATCTTGTGACGGTTGCGAACAACGGTTACGGCGGCAGCAGGGAAATTCAGGTAGAACGCGACAAAACGACGAGCCTGAATCTGGACGAATTAAAGGGAGAAGGACCGAAAGTCTGCAGAATTACGTTTGAAGTCGGGATCGACGGCGCAGTCCTTTGGATCGACGGTAAGAAGGCGGATTATTCCAAACCGGTGGAACTTGCGTACGGAGTGCATACGATTTCCGTTGAGGCGGAAGGATATGAGACGATTACCGAACGGCTGGTGGTCAATTCCAAAGAGGCTGAAATTGAGATTGCGCTGAACGCGTCTTCCGGCAGCAAAACCTCCGACAAAGATAAGAAATCAAAAGAAACGAAGGATAAAGGAGACAATGCGTCGTCGTCCGCCGGCACGAACGGAAACCAAAATAACAACACGAATAATAACAGCAGTAATAATAACAATAATAATAACAATAACAACAATAATAATAATAACAACGGCACCGATAACGGGCAGACAGATTATCTGACAACGCTGTATAATCTTCTGACGTCGATCAATAATAACAATACGAACGGCGGTACGGGCAGCACGAATCAAAACAGCAATACAAATTCAAACAATAACTCAAATCAGGACAGAAGTTATGATGATTTGAGGGATGAATAAAAAACAAGAGGAGGAAAGAGATGAATTACAAAGATATTCTAAACGATTGGCTTACAAATCCTTATTTTGATGAGGAAACAAAGGCGGAGCTAAGAGGAATCGCCGATGATGAAAAAGAGGCGGAGGACAGGTTCTACAAAGAACTCGAATTTGGCACGGCAGGTCTGCGCGGCGTGATCGGAGCAGGGACAAACCGTATGAACATTTACACGGTTCGCAAAGCAACGCAGGGGTTTGCCAATTATATCAAGACAGTAGGGGGCGAATCCCGCGGTGTTGCCATTGCGTATGATTCCAGAAGGATGTCGCCGGAATTTGCAGACGAAGCGGCGCTGTGTTTAGCGGCGAACGGGATCAAAGCGTATGTGTTTGAGTCGCTGCGCCCAACGCCGGAATTGTCCTATGCAGTCCGCAAATTAAACTGTATTGCAGGCATCAATATCACGGCAAGCCATAATCCTGCCGAATATAACGGATATAAAGTATACTGGGAAGACGGCGCGCAGATTACGCCGCCGCACGATACCGGAATTATGGATCAGGTAAAAGCGGTTACGGATTACAATTCCATGCTTACAATGAACAAAGAGCAGGCGGTAAGCGACGGACTTTATATTACGATCGGAGAAGAGATCGACCGTTCCTATATGGAAGAAATCAAAAAGCTCGTGATCCATCAGGATGCGATCGACGCGGTAAAAGACGAGTTAAAGATTGTCTATACGCCGTTGCACGGAACCGGAAATATCCCGGTGCGTACGATCTTAAAAGAGCTTGGCTTTGCAAATGTGTTTGTCGTAAAAGAGCAGGAACTGCCGGACGGTGATTTCCCGACGGTAGGATATCCGAATCCGGAAGCCGCTGCCGCGTATGAGCTTGCACTTGCCCTTGCAGAAAAAGAACATGCGGATCTTGTACTTGCCACGGATCCGGATGCGGACCGTCTGGGCGTATATGTAAAAGACGCGCAGACAGGAGAATACCATATGTTGACCGGCAATATGTCCGGCTGTTTGATCGGGGATTATATCATTGGGCAGACAAAAGCGGTAAAAGGAAGCCTGAAAGAAGACGGCGCATTTATTCGTTCTATCGTTACGACCAATATGGCGGATGCGATCGCATCGTATTACGGTGTAGATCTGATCGAAGTGCTGACAGGCTTTAAATTTATCGGACAGAAAATACTGGAATTTGAACAGACCGGAAAAGGCACGTACCTGTTCGGCATGGAAGAAAGCTACGGCTGCCTGCCGGGCACATATGCCAGAGACAAGGACGCCGTAGCGGCGACAATGTTTTTGTGTGAAGCTGCGGCATTCTACAAGACACAGGGCAAGACGCTTTGGGACGCGATGTTAGACCTGTATGAACGGTACGGATATTATCAGGATCATGTGGAATCCATTACGTTAAAGGGAATCGAAGGCTTAGAGAAGATTCAGACGATTTTAGGAACGCTGCGGAATGATCCTCCGGCGGCGATCGGCGGCTATGAAGTGACGGCGGTCCGCGACTATACCGCAGATACGGTTACGGATACGAAAACGAAAGAAGTAAAACCGACGGGTCTGCCGAAGTCGAACGTACTGTACTATGAGCTGACCGACGATGCATGGGTATGCGTCCGTCCTTCCGGTACAGAGCCGAAGGTTAAGTTTTATATCGGCGTAAAAGGGGTGTCAATGGAAGATGCGGATGCAAAATCCAAAGACCTGGGGAACGCCGTGCTTAAGCTGGTGGAACAATTGATTTAAATTTCCGTGACCGGGATGCCCGCAGGGGCAGACCATAACATTTCATGCTTAGAATGGGGAAAAATCAAAGACTTTTCCTTGACAAATATAGGTAAAACAAGTATAAATAGATTTATAGGTCAGATACAAACCTTAATATATGAAATCCACAGGAGGAATTTTTAAATGAACAAAGCAGAATTAGTCGCAGCGATCGCTGACAAAACTGAATTATCCAAAAAGGACGCTGAAGCAGCATTAAAGGCTTTTACTGATGTAGTTGCAGAAGAATTAAAGAAGGGCGAGAAGATTCAGTTGGTAGGATTTGGAACATTTGAAGTTTCCGAGCGGGCTGCAAGGACCGGAAGAAATCCTCAGACCGGGGCAGAGATGGAGATTCCGGCATCCAAAGCGCCTAAGTTTAAGGCAGGTAAAGCATTAAAAGATATGATCAACGAATAATTTCTGGAAGAAACCAATATGCTGCAGAGGGCTTGCGTAAGCCCTCTGTGTTTTTCTTTCGGGATCTTTTGCGGGAGAACCGTCTGCATATGCCAGCGGCGGGCAGATCCGGGAGAAAACGGAAAGGATGAAACGTATGAGGCTTGATAAATTTTTAAAAGTATCCCGTCTGATCAAACGGAGGACGGTGGCAAACGAGGCATGCGACGCGGGGAGGGTTTCGGTAAACGGAAAACCGGCGAAAGCATCCTTACATGTCAAAACGGGCGATATCATAGAAATCGTATTTGGCCAAAAGACCGTAAAAGCGGAAGTTTTGTCTTTGGCGGAGTCCACCAAGAAAGAAGACGCCAAAGAAATGTTCCGTTATTTATAGTTTGGACAAATTTTTCGCATAAATTTCCATACACTCTAATATAATGATAGAAACGATCGTTTCAAACACAGGACGGTTGTGGACAGGGGGTAAGTATGGAAGAAAAAACAGGTAACAGAAAGGCGCATAAGGTTCTTCTGGGCAGCCGCAAAACCGGGAATTTCAGCGGCGTGGTCGACGTACTTTCTTTTGACGTGTCTGAAATCCTTCTGGAAACGGAAGAGGGAATGCTGCTGATCAAAGGGAATGATCTGCATGTAAACCGTTTGAGCCTGGAGAAAGGCGAGGTTGACATAGAGGGAAAAATAGATTCTCTGGCATATTCAGAGATCAAAGATTACGGAAAGCAGGCGGAATCTTTTTTGGGGCGGCTGTTTAAATGAACGGCGCAGTCAGTGAAACAATTGCCGGAGAGGGAAGCCTTTTGCTTGCGTCGCTTTGTTTTGGAGCCGCTTTGATGATGCTTTACGATATTGTCCGTATTTTCCGGAATATCGTAAAGCATGGGACGATTCTTATGGCAGTAGAAGATATCTTGTATTGGCTGCTCTGTGCCGTAGGGATATTTGCTATGTTATACCAGGAGAACGACGGACTGTTGCGCTGGTTTGTCTTGGGCGGCGTCGCCGTTGGGATGCTTCTGGAAAACAGCCTGGTGAGTCCTTTTGTGATACGGATATTTGTGCGCGTGATCCGGGCGTGGTTAAAGATCATCCAAAAAATGCTGCGCTTCTTCGGCAGGCCGTTAAAAAAACTTTGTTTATTTTTCAGAAAAGAATTGAAAAAAATCCGGAAAGCCATTAAGATAGGATTAAAGCGAATCTGACAGAAGCGTTTTTTAAAAACGTTTGAAGCAATAGAGTAAAGAGGGTAGGGCATATGGTCAGAAACAGAACAAAGAAAAAGACAGGAAGGTTAAGCATTGCCTGCATTGTGATATTTTTGCTTGCATTTATGTCCGTGCAGATCATCCGGCTGTACCAGAAAGACCGGGAGTATACGGCAAGAGAAACGGAACTTACGACACAGCTGAAAGAAGAGAAAAAGCGGTCGGAGCAGCTTTCCGATTATGAAGCATATATCGGCAGTCAGGAGTATGTGGAAGATACGGCAAAGAGTAAATTGGGTATGGTATATGACCATGAGATTATATTTAAAGAGAAATAATGCGAATCTCTTAAACGGCGTAAGAGTCCTCGAATCTACAATTCGAGGGCTTTTTTGACGAAAAGTTTTTGCAGGCGGTCCAATCGTTTGACAAAGATTTTACGGTTCTGTGCGTATAATGCCTTCGAGTATGAAAAACAAGGGCAGGAGGTAGAGACGTATGAAACGTACAGGATGGAAACAATTGGCGCTGAGCATTGCAGGAGCACTGTTCTGCAGAATTTCGATTATGGGATGCTATCCCTTTGTTCCGGCATTTTTTGCAGCGGTATATCTGCAGGAGCAGGGAAGGATGCTGATTTCGGCGGGAATGCTGGCAGGGATGACGGCGTTTCTTCCGATTACGGTGATCGCAAAGTATGCGATGTCGCTGCTGCTGATCGGGATTACCGTACGGCTTTGCGAATGGGTAGATAAACGATGCTATACGATAGTTGCCGCTGTTGCCGCAGCCGGCGGAACTCTGGCGCTTTCCGTATTCGGAGGAATTTTTGATTTTAAAAACCAGGTGACGATGGCGGCTGCCGTATGCGAAGGGGTGTTTATTTTCGGATTTGTGATTTTGGCGGCGAGGGGCGTACATTTGTTTTTGGAAGATGCAGAATTAAAAGAGTACCCGGGAAATGCCAGAGAGGGCTATCAGGAGCAGCGGCTGTTAAATTATGCAAAAAGTTTTGAAGGCCTTTCCAAAACATTTTTATCGATGAGTAAGCGCTGTGAAATCCAGCCGGAGGATGCGGGCAGGATTCAGCAGGAAATTACCGGGCGAATCTGCAGCGGCTGCGATACCTGCGCCGTTTGCTGGGCGCCGTCGGATCACACGATGTACGGACTGTTGGGACGGCTGGTAGGAAGCCTGATGCAGAACGGAGAAGCGGACGAGTCGCTGCGTATCGAACTTGCAAAGCACTGCAGGTATCCGGAGCATATCGAGCGGGAAGCGGCGGCGGCATTTGAGCAGACACGTGTGAACAAAGCATGGTATAACCGCCTTTTGGAAAACCGGGAGGTGATAGCGCAGCAGCTGGACGCGATGGCATTTATCATGGAAGACTGCGCCAGCGAAGTAAAGCTTTTGGATGCGGAAGAAAAGCGCAGGATTTCCGAAATCCGCTATCGGGCGAAGGAGTGCGGGATCATAGCGGAAGAAGTTCATTTGTACCGGAAAAATGACGGGCACATTCAGGCCGCGCTGCAGGTTCGTTCCAAATGGGGGAATTGCGTGGCGATGAAGGAACTGACAAAAGTGGTTGCGCTGGCGCTGGAGCTGCCGATGAAGCCGCACAAAGATACAAGGACGTTTGTGGGGAAAGAGACATCGGAGATCATATATGAGGAAGAACCGGCATATCATGCCGTGCAGGGAGTGGCGCGGCTGGTCAAAGACGGCGCGGCGGTTTCGGGAGATAATTTTTCCTTTCTGGAAAAAGAGGACGGAGAGCTTGTACTAAGCCTTTCCGACGGCATGGGCTTCGGCGTTTCGGCATGTAAAGAAAGCGAGCTTGTGATCGATCTTTTGGAGCGTTTTGTGGAGGCGGGATTTACCAAGGATACGGCAATTAAGATGCTGAATTCGGCAATGGTCATTCACGGTGAGGACGACCAGTATTCCACGGTGGATATTTCCGCTGTCAATCTGTATACGGGCGAGACTTCGTTCTATAAGATCGGGGCGTCCGCTACGTTTATACGCCATAAATCCGGAAACGTGGAATGCCTGCTTTCTACGTCGCTTCCGGTGGGCGTCAGTTTTGAAATAGAGATCGAGCATGCAAAAAAGCAGCTCTCGGACGGAGATTTTCTTGTCATGATTACAGACGGTGTGATAGAATATCTGCATACCGACAGTCCGGAGGAGACGCTGGAGGAAATTATTTCCGGAATCAAAACGAATCATCCGGGACTTATGGCAAAAAAAATTTTAGATCAGGTTATGACATATACCGGCGGAGAAGTAAAGGACGACATGACGGTCCTTGCGGCTGCGATCTGGGAAAATTGACAAGGTTGTGGACATATGATAAATAAGATTGCATCGTTTATGCGGCAGCATCAGATGGTACAAAAGGGAGACCATATCAGCATAGGGATTTCCGGCGGAGCGGATTCGGTCTGTCTGTTTTTGGTTCTGGAACGTCTGCGCCGCCGGATGGATGTTACGATATCGGCGATTCATGTGGAGCATGGGATCCGCGGAAAAGAGAGCAGGGCGGACGCAGAGTTTGTCCAAAAGCTGGCGGCGCGGTATGAGATACCGTTTGTCTGCCGGTCGTATCCGGTAGAAAAGATTGCGAAAGAGACGGGCGTTTCGGTGGAGGAAGCCGGGAGGAATGTACGTTATGCAGCGTTTGCAGAAGAAGAGCGGCGGTTTTGGGATGAGGCCAAGCGGCGCGGCGGGACCGTAAAAACGGCGGTCGCGCACCATGGGGACGATAATGCCGAAACCGTGTTGTTTCATCTTTGCCGGGGAAGCGGGATCGACGGGCTCTTTGGGATTCGTCCTGTGCGGGGAACGGTGATCCGTCCGCTTTTGTGTGTGTCAAAATGTGAAATTGAGGATTTTCTGAACAGAGAAGGACAAACCTATCGGATCGATGCGACCAATGCGGATATCCGTTACAGCAGAAACCGTATCCGCAACAGGGTAATGCCGGAGCTGGCACGGATCAATACGCAGTTTACCGTCCATATCAACCGATTATCCGAAGAAGCGGCGGAGATTTCCGCATATTTTGACGGAGAAGTCGGCAGGATTTTGGAAAAGCACAGAATAAAAACAGATGATACCCGCAGTTGTATTGATACAAAACAACTGTTTTCCTATCCGTCTGTTTTTTGGGGCAGGGTCATGCTTTCTGCGGCTGCAGAGCTTGCCGGGAGCAGAAAGGATTTTACCAGGGAACATGTAAACGCACTGCTGCATCTGGCAAAGGGGCAGACCGGCAGGAAGATTGCCCTGCCGTATCAGATCACCGCGGAAAAAACGTACGAGGGGATGATCCTCTCCCGCAGCCAAACCGAGGAGGAGACAGATGAGGCGCCGATTCCGCTTCCGATCGGGGAACTGCCGGGCATCATCCGCCTTCCGAAAGGACAGATGGTCTGCCGGATCTTTGGATATTCGGAAAAAAATGTAAAATTTCCCCAAAATCTGTATACGAAATGGTTTGATTATGATAAGATAAAAAACAGGCTTTATTTTAGAACCAGAGAGCCTGGCGATTATTTTGTGCTGGATGCCAAGGGACACAGGCAAAAGCTTAAAGACTATTGGATCAATGAGAAAGTGCCCAGGTCCATGCGGAGCAATATATGGCTTCTTGCGGACGGGTCTCATATCTTATGGGCGCTTGGATGGCGTATCAGCGAATATTATAAAGTTACGGAACAAACGAAAAAGATTTTGGAAGTACGATATATGGAGGATGAAAAATGAGTGAAACAGTTCGCGTGTTGTTATCTGAGGAGGAAGTAGATAAGCGGATTGCAGAGATTGCGGCAAAAGTCAGCGAGGATTACCAGGGGGAACAGGTACATCTGATCTGCGTGTTAAAAGGCGGGATATTTTTTACCTGTGAACTTGCAAAACGGCTGACCGTACCGGTTTCTATGGATTTTATGTCTGTTTCCAGCTACGGATCGGCTACAAAATCCAGCGGTATCGTAAAAATCGTGAAAGACCTGGATGATGAGATTGAAGGAAAGAATGTGCTGGTGGTGGAGGATATTATCGATTCTGGCAGGACGTTAAGTTATCTGCTGGAATATCTGAGAAACAGAAATCCCAAAAGTTTGAAGCTGTGCACATTATTAGATAAACCCGAACGGCGCGTGGTAGAGGTGCATGTGGATTATACCTGTTTTAATATACCGGATGAGTTCGTTGTGGGATATGGGCTGGATTATGCGCAGAAATACCGGAATCTGTCGTATATCGGCGTGGTCGAATTAGACTGAATGGACGAAAAGGAGGTTAGTTACAGTTGTTAAATAAACAAAGTAGTTATAGAGGATTCGGATTCTATGCGCTGCTGGTTGTCGTGGTGGTGATCGTCTGGCTGATGCTGGACGCCAGAGAAGACGCGTCCGGCGCATATACGATGGCTGCGTTTGAACAGGCGCTGGAAGACGGAGAGATCGCATTTGTAGAGATCGAGCAGAACCGGGAAATACCGACCGGTACGTTAAACATTCAGCTGACAGACGGGAACGATAAAAAACTGTATGTGTCCGACGTCAATGAGATACAGAATCTGCTGGAAAAGAAACAGTTTACGGATTATTATACGGCGGACGTACCCCAGGAGAGCTGGATTTTAAATTTGCTTCCGCTTTTGATCGTGCTGGCAGCGATGTTTATTTTATTTACGATTATGAGTAATCAGGCGGCGGCGGGCAGCGGCGGCGTTAAGATGATGAATTTCGGCAAGAGCCGCGCGAAGCTCTCGAGCGGTCAGAATAAAATGAATTTTGGAAATGTGGCGGGGCTTCGGGAGGAAAAAGAAGAGCTCGTAGAGCTTGTGGATTTCTTAAAATCGCCGAGGAAATATATCCGCCTGGGGGCAAGGATTCCCAAGGGTATCCTGTTGGTAGGACCTCCGGGAACCGGTAAGACGCTGCTTGCAAAGGCGGTCGCCGGAGAGGCGGGCGTACCGTTTTTTAGTATTTCCGGTTCTGACTTCGTAGAGATGTTTGTCGGCGTGGGCGCATCCCGCGTTCGGGATTTGTTTGAGGAAGCAAAGAAAAACGCGCCGTGTATTGTATTTATCGACGAGATCGACGCCGTGGCAAGGCGCAGGGGAACCGGAATGGGCGGCGGTCATGACGAGCGCGAGCAGACGTTAAATCAAATGCTGGTAGAAATGGACGGGTTCGGCGTCAATGAAGGGATTATCATTATGGCGGCGACCAACCGTGTCGATATCTTAGATCCTGCGATCATGCGGCCGGGCAGATTTGACCGCAAGATCCATGTCGGCAGGCCCGATATCGGCGGAAGAGAAGAAATTCTGCATGTACATGCCGAAAATAAGCCGCTTGGCGACGATGTGGACCTAAAGCAGATCGCGCAGACGACGGCGGGATTTACCGGCGCAGATCTGGAGAATCTGCTGAACGAAGCGGCGATCAATGCGGCAAAGGCAGACCGGGCATATATCATACAAAGCGATATCCGTCAGTCTTTTGTAAAAGTGGGAATCGGCGCAGAGAAGAAAAGCCGCATTATCAGCGAAGAAGAAAAGAAAATTACGGCGTTCCATGAAGCGGGGCATGCGATTTTATTTCATGTGCTGCCGGATGTGGGACCGGTGGATACCGTGTCGATCATTCCTACGGGAGCGGGAGCGGCAGGTTATACCATGCCTTTAAATGAAGACGACAGGATGTTCCATACAAAGGGAAGAATGATCCAGGAGATTATGGTAGATTTAGGAGGCCGCGTAGCGGAAGAGATGGTTTTCGACGACATTACAACGGGAGCGTCTCAGGATATCAAACAGGCGACGCAGCTTGCGAAAGCAATGGTGACCAAATACGGTATGTCAGAACACATAGGGCTGATCAATTATGATAATGAAGACGACGAAGTCTTTATCGGCAGGGACCTTGCCCATGCCAGAGGTTACGGAGAGAGCGTGGCGGCAAAGATTGACGAAGAAGTAAAACGGATCATCGACGAGTGTTATGAGAAAGCAAAGAAGATCATACGGGAGCATGAAGAAATTTTGAACCGATGCGCTGATCTTTTATTAGAAAAAGAGAAGGTGAACAGAGAAGAGTTTGAGGGATTGTTTCAGGAAGAATCGAAACAGACATTGTGCAATTTAGACAAAAATTAAAGCGGTTTTTTGTGAGGTTTGTGCACACTGATTCTGGATTTCGTGCTATTATAATACACGTAGAAACCCCCAATCATTAATTGTTTTTGCTACACCCATAGTAAAAATACCTTCTCCTAAAAAGACAGCAATTAGACAGCTGTCTTTTTTATTTGCAAAAAGGACAGAATCTATCTACATCTTAAGGAAAGGGCGGAAGTATTTATGAAATATCAATCCATAGAAAAATTAAATCGGGTACAGCAGTATATTATGCAGACACGGCCCATTTTACAGAAAGAAGCATTGTTTTCAGACGGTACCAAAGACTATCGGATTCCGGCAGAACCAAAGGAAAATGAATGGGTTACGATCCGGTTCCGCACGGCGAAAGACAATGTCGACATGGTTCTTTTGCATACAAACGGCCATGCATATCAGATGAGGCTCGGCGAGAGCGACGGGACGTTTGATTATTATTATGCGGAGATATCTCTTGGGACGGACGTATTTTCATATTACTTTGAAATTGTCTCCGGTATGTTTCGCTGCTGGTATGACCGCTGCGGTGTGACAAAAGAAATCCGGGAGGCGTATTTTTTCCGGATTGTTCCAGGGTTTTCTACGCCGGACTGGGCAAAAGGGGCGGTTATGTATCAGATTATGGTGGACCGGTTTTATAACGGGGATCCATCCAATGACGTGTTGGATCATGAATATTATTATATCCGGACGTTTAGTACGAAGGTACCGCAGGAACGGTGGGAGAAATGCCCGGAAAATTTCAGCGTCGGAGAATTTTACGGGGGAGATCTGGAAGGCGTCAGAAAAAAGCTGGATTATCTTTCCAATCTGGGAATCGAAGTCATTTATTTTAATCCGATCTTTGTTTCGCCGTCCAACCATAAATATGATATTCAAGACTATGACCATATTGACCCGCATTTTGCCAAAATCGTGGAAGATGAGGGCGAGCTGTTAATGGATTTTGAGCAGGATAACCGAAAAGCGACGCGGTATTGCTGCCGCGTCACAAACCAGAAAAACTTAAAGGCAAGCAATGCGTTTTTTGCGGAATTTGTACAGGAAGTCCATAACCGCGGCATGAAAATCATTTTGGACGGCGTATTCAATCACTGCGGTTCCTTCAACTGCTGGATGGACCGGGAAAAGATTTATACCCACAAAGAAGGATTTGACGAAGGGGCATATCTTTCCAAGGACAGTCCGTACAGGGAATATTTCAGGTTTAAAGATCAGGAAGATACGGCGTGGCCGGATAATAAAAGCTATGAAGGCTGGTGGGGACACGACACGCTGCCGAAATTAAATTTTGAAGATTCCCGGAGATTGTATGAGGATATTCTGCGGATCGGAAAAAAGTGGGTATCTGAGCCTTACTGCGTGGACGGATGGAGATTAGACGTAGCGGAGGATTTGGGACACAGCAAGGAGTTTAACCATCAGTTTTGGCGGGATTTCAGAGACGCGGTAAAGGAGGCAAATCCAAATGCGCTGATTCTGGCAGAGCATTACGGAGATCCGAAAGACTGGCTTGCCGGCGATCAATGGGATACGATTATGAACTATGCGGCGTTTATGGAGCCATTGTCCTGGTTTTTGACAGGGATGGAAAAACACAGCGACGAATACGTTCCCGATCGTATCGGAAAGATCGGCGATTTTGAAGGCGCGATGCGGCATTTTATGGCCAGTTTTTTAACGCCGTCTTTGATGTGTTCTATGAATCAGCTTTCCAATCACGATCACTCCAGATTCTTAACGCGGACAAATCATAAAGCAGGCAGGGTGGAATATCTTGGGGCGCATGCGGCCGGTGAGGACGTGGATTATCGGGTGATGCGGGAAGCCATCTTAATTCAGATGACATGGCCGGGCGCGCCGACGTTGTATTATGGCGATGAAGCGGGACTTTGCGGGTTTACGGATCCGGACAACCGCAGAACGTATCCGTGGGGGCATGAGAAACGGGATCTGATCGATCTGTATCGGGAGCTGATTTGGATTCACAGAGAGAACGAAGCGTTCCGGACGGGTTCGTTTCGGTTTTTAGACAGTGAGGATCAGCTTTTGTGTTACGCCCGGTTCCAGAGAAACCAGCAGTTTGTGATAGTAATCAATCATGACGACGCAGAACGGACCAAGCAGATTTCTGTCATCGGAGCCGGTATTCCGCAGGAGTGTACGCTGCGGCGAATGATCGTTACAACAGAAAACGGATACTCTCTGATGCCGCAGTATTATACCGTGAAACAGGGAAGCGTTACCATTACACTGCAGAAAAAATCGGCGGTTATTTTGGAAAGAATGTAAAAAATTGCTTGAATAAGAAGGAAATGTATGCTATAATAGTAAATCGTCAGGACAATTTCATATTATAAGATGAATGGGCAGATTCCCGAGTGGCCAAAGGGGACAGACTGTAAATCTGCTGCAAATTGCTTCGGTGGTTCGAATCCACCTCTGCCCATTGAAATGTTTTTTCAAAAGCCGCAGTGGCGGAACTGGCAGACGCCCGGGACTTAAAATCCCGTGGGTAGTGATACCCGTACCGGTTCGATTCCGGTCTGCGGCATTTTTATTTGTGTGATTCAGAGTTCAAATTTATGTTTGGGCTCTTTTTTAGACACAAAAAATTATGAAAAGAAAGGAAGCTTGACATGAAAAAATGGATGGCAATGCTGCTTGCAGGCTGTCTGGCCTTTCAGGTATGGACCGGGCCGGGCACGGCGGTGTATGGCGCTGAGGCTGAGGCAGGTACGCAAGCATCGAAACGTGCAGAGGAGAGCGTTTTGGATGTGGAAGTCCGCTCTTCGGTATTGATTCCCTATCAGGGAGATGTAACCGTGCAGCTTGACGGAGGAGATGGAGAAGCGGCGCATGAAGTTAAGAAACTGAAGTTTAACGCGTCGGAATATTCTTCTAAAATCGCAAGATTTACAGTGCCTGCGGGTACTTATACGGTGACGGTTCTTGCAGATCAGTTTGCTGATTATACGCAGGAGGTCACTGCAAAAGAAGGCTGGACGACAAAAATAGTAGTTTCTTCCGCTAAGGTGGAAACGGGAAACCAAACGGCTCCGGGCTGGATTCGTTCCGGAGATGTCAACCGGGATCGAACGGTCGATCAAAAGGATATCGATGCAATTATGGGCTGGATGCGTTCGAGTTCGCAAGAGGTTTCCGGTGATATCAACGGCGACAAGAAAACAGACCTGACGGATCTGCAGTACGCCGTACAGAGCATGGGTGAAAGCCGTGAATCGAAAACGGTGCGCCTTGGCATGGTTCGGTCGGCGCAAACGGCAGGACAGACTACCGTAGAAGGCAGCCTGGATAATTTCTTAAATAATGCCGGAGCGATCGGTTTGAAACCTCAGGATCCGAATACAGCAATTTCGGAAGAAAACTTTGCAGGGCTTGATTTTGTACTGGCAGAGGGGGATGCATCTGTTTTGCTGGAGGGACTCGTTGTGGCGGCTCCTGCAGCAGCGGATGCGGACGGCATTATGTTCAGCGAGATTACGAACGGAGAAGCATCCGTTGTCTACATAGATGAAAACGGTGCGGAGCAGACCGCAGACTATTCGCTGGCAGAGACTGCAGCATATGCCGTGCAGAGATCCTCGGCAGGCGTACATGTGGAGCCGGACGGTTCTTTGGTTTTGGATTTCGGCGGACAGATCGCGGTGAAGAGGGTTACGATCAAGATTACGGGAACCAGAAAAACAGAGCCGTTAGTCAATATTGCAAAAGTAGAATTTGTTAATCGTATGGAAGAGAGGATACCGGCTCCTACGTTAAATATTCCGACTTTAAATCTGCCGGTTTCCGAGGATAAAGGACTTATGGTATCCTGGAATGAGCAGACGAATGTTACGGGATATGAAATATTTGTTTCCGGGCCGGTGAAAAACCAGCAGGAACATGAGACGCAGATTGTACGCGTATCCAAAACGCAGCACAGGATTTCTTCCATCAATGACAAAAGCTTAAAGAATTTTGAAAAGTATACGCTGAAAGTTCGTTCCGTAAACGGCGATTGGAGCAGTCCATGGTCAGATCCGCAGGTCGGTGAACCGAAACCGGGCAGCCGTCCGGCGCCTCCGGATTTTGTAAAGGCAGAAGGTAATTACCGTTCCGTTACGGTAAGCTGGAAAGATATGGACGATTCCAACGGCTATATGGTGTATTATAAAAAGAAACAGGAGCCGGACAGCGCATATCGTCCGGTTGTGGAAGGTTTTCAGCAGACGACGCAAGGCACAGGGAAATTAAATGGCGTCGGTTATGTGATCGGCGGACTTTTGGACGATACCGAATATTCCGTTTATGTTGTGGGCTGGAATGAGCTTGGCTGGAGCAGTCCTTCCCTCAGCGCGGTGGCAGTGACAAAAAGTATCGTGCCGCCGGAGCTGCCGGAGTATATGCTGTTGAATACTTCAAACGGGGAAGGGCAAAAGAGCGCCCATATTACGGCGGCGACCCATGGAAATCACGGCGGAGCAAAGATGATCGGAAGTATACTGGATACGGATGCATCCAGTGCATGGGGGCTTGTGGATGATAATTACGGTTCCTACTGGATGAAATCGGACTGGGATGACGGCGTGGCATATCCTGCCAACGGCAAGGGATTCCAGATCACATTGGATCAGGAATATAAGATGAATTATATTACGTTTGCGGCTGCGGATCAGAAAGAGGGCGTGAAATATGCCAGAGTTGAATATTTTAATGAAGAGCATCCGACAGAGAAGCAGCTGGTCGGCTCACGTGTGATTGAAAAGACAGACGATCATAACAACCCCTATTATATTATTAAGTTTGACGAAGCGGTTACGGCAAATAAAGTTTCGATCTGCCTGGGCAGGGACAGTTCCAGACAGCCTATGATGGTAGGGGAAATTCATTTCCATCGGTACGATTCTCTGGAAGACGATATTATGGGATTGTATGTGGATGAAATGCATACGACGCTTCGAGAAGACGTGACGGCACAGACGATTGCCGCGCTGGAAGCACGCCTGGAGACGCCGGAGACGGTAAGCGGAGAAAAGCATCCGCTGTATCAGGAGCTGAAGCTGGAATTACAGACGGCGAAAGAAATTCTGGAGGCTTCCTTAGAACCTGCGTATGAAGTGGATTGGCGCATCACCGCAAGAAAAGACGGACATCTTGGGTTTGGAGGACTCAATGCATGGCAGCCGCTTGGGAAGGCGGTTTATGCGGGAGAACGTCTGTTGGTTTATGTCGGGCACAATACGAGACGAACCGGGGATGCTGCAGAGCTGCAGCTTGTGTTTACACAGCATCATGCGGAAGCTGCCAGCCTTGCAAGATCGGTCTCCCTGAAGATCGGAAGGAATGAGATTACGGTTCCGCAGATTGCATCGACGGATTGTGAACGCGGCGGACAGCTTTATGTTGCCTATACCGGAAATAACGATGCCGATCGCTATGCCGTCCGCATCAGCGGAGGAAGCAGTATCCCCGTATTGAATGTGTTCGGAAAAACACAGGACGAACGCATGGAGGCAATCGGAGATTATGTAGCGGAACTTGAGACATATGTGTCGGGGATCGAAGCGCAGCACAACGAGAAGCATGACGGAACAAAGAATGTAGATTATGAGTACAGTACGGCAAACTGCATTTTAAATGCAACGGATATCATGATGAAAGATATGATGTATTCCCTGCCGGCCGCACAGATTTGGGCGGGTATTCAGAATGCTCCGGACCGGGCGGTGAAGTTAGACAATGCACTGAAGGCGATGGAGAAGACGATGACGCTGTTTTATCAGCATAAAGGATTGAGTGATGACGCGGGAACGCAGAGAGGTAAGAACGCACTGCCGTCGCAGCATTTAAATATCCGGTATATGCGGATGTTTGCGGGAGCGTTTATGTATGCGGCCGGTAATCATATCGGTATCGAATACGGTTCTTCCGCTCTGAGCGGTCCGGACGACTGGTCGGGATTCGGATGGGGAATTGCCCATGAGATCGGTCATGACATCAATCAGGGCACGTATGCCGTTGCCGAAGTGACGAATAACTACTTTGCAATGCTGCTGACCGGAAAACAGAGATTTGATTACAGAAATGTATATACGAAAGTGACTTCCGGCACAGTCGGGCGCGCATCCAATGTATTTACGCAGCTTGCATTGTACTGGCAGCTGCATCTGGCATTTGACGACCAGTTGGATGACCGGCATATTTACGACAACTATAATGATCAGTTTGAAAATCTGTTCTTTGCAAGAATGGATACGTATTCCAGAAATCCCAAGGCGGCTCCGCAGGAGGGCTTGACGTTAAACGGCGGTTCGGATCAGAATCTGATGCGTCTTGCCTGTGCGGCGGCAAATAAAAATATCCTTCCGTTCTTTGAGCGGTGGGGTATGCGGGCGGATGAAGCGACGGCTGCTTATGCCGCAAAATACGGAGAGCCGGATCAGAAAGCGATTTACTATATCAATGACGATGCCAGAGATTATCGCGTGAATCATCCGGATGAAGCGGGAACCATAAAAGACCAGGATGCCGTGACATCGGCGTCTGTATCCGCAGAATCAAACCGTGCCGAAATTACGATCACAACGGATCGCGCAGAGGATTTGATTTTGGGATATGAAATCAGCCGCAGTATGATTTCCAACGGAGAGAAAAAGACAGAGGTTATCGGTTTTGTGCCGATCGAAACGGCTGCGTCAACCGTATTTGTGGATACGGTTTCTGCCGTCAACAACAGAGTGATGGAATATGAGGTTCGCGCCGTAGATCAGTATCTGAACTATTCCAACCTGAAATCGGCTGGTTCCGTGAAGATTCAGACAGACGGCGTATGGCCGAAAGAAGGCTGGACGGTGGAAACGACGATGACTTCAGAGGATGACATCTTCATAGACGCCGATGAGGAAGATCCGGACAGCGGATATCATGAGCAGGATCCGGACAGCGTAGAGCAAAAGAAAGTAAACAGCATTGAGCGGATTCTGGATAACGACAGGACAGCGGCAGGCACTTACCGGGGAACGGCTGAGGGCAGCGCGGTGATTACGGTAGATATGCATAAAGTGCAGGAAGCGACGGCATTAAAATACCAGGGAGACGCTTTGTCCGATGTGACGGTGGAAGTCAGTGAAGACGGGGAAACCTGGACTGCGGTAAAAGAACATGCTGCATGTCAAGGCGGTGCAGAGGAGACGATCTGGTTTGATTCCGTCAATGAAGAAGACAGAGATACATGGATCGGTACGTATTCGGCAAGATATGTCAGACTGACGCTTGCAGTTTCCGGTACGGTTTCCATACAGGAGATCGAAGTATGCGGTCCGTCGGGAGATAATCTGGAATTTATGACGGCAGAAGACGGCCAGCCGGCAATCGGCGTATTGACGGAAGATTACCGGTACGGTGAGGAAGCCGCAGATGTAATTCCGGCGGGATCCCTGCTCTTTACCGGAACTTATAAGGGAAATCCGGCGTACAACGTAGTTCTTTTATATGACACGGAAGGCAATGTGATCGGAGAAAAGGACGGCAGTGTACTGGCAAAACAGGTCATTCTTGCTACGGTACCGGAACATGGAAATCTGGGTGAAACTTCAGACGGAACATGGGTTTATTTTGTGGAACCGGGACAGTGGAGCCGTGAGCAGATTCAGAAACTTGGCGGCGTGCGCGGTGAATTGTACCGTGTGGACAATGCCTTAACGCTGGAAGGAGAGCGTATCGTCAGCGATACAAAAGTCCTTTCCATTCCGGAATCGCTGCCGGATATTACGCTTCAGGGAGGTCAACATGAAAAAATGGATTAAATATATGGCGCTCGTATGTTTCTTTGTGTTTGTTTTACCGGTCCATGCTGCTGCCGCGGGAGGCGGCAGCGGCGTCCTTACGGCAGACGGGAATGAAGTGTCGGTTGGATTAAAGCTTCCGGAGGGCAAAACGGAGACGATCACGTCTCTGCGCTTACAGCTTCGTGTAACGGCACAGGCAGGAACGATGGGAGAGCCGGGGTTTGCATTTGACAGTAAATTAAAGAGCACGGTAAAGGATGCGGAAGTGCATAAGGAAAAAGACGGCGTATACTTGGTGGACTTGATCCTTTCCGGAAAGAAAGACCAGGACATTTTTAACGGAAACGAGTATGCGGCGCTTGGAAGACTGTCGGTAAAACCGAACGGCGACGAGTATCAGATTCTTGTGGAAATTGCAGGAGACTTAAGCGAAAGCGGTGAACCGGTCGTAAAATATATGGATGCCGGCGGTAAGGAAGCAATGCCTGCGCTGCTTGCAGATACAGGTGCTGCCGTTGTCAAGAACACGCGGAAATCTGCGTTTGGGCAGGAACCAAAGCTTAGGACTTCGGTGAAAAAAGGCTCGAATGCGGTAATGTTTCAGTGGTCAAAAAACGAAGAGGCGAACGGGTATATTCTGTATGAGTATGACGCTGCTTCTAAAACATACCGTGAGTTCAAGACGATCGGAAGTCCTGCAGTGACGGCTTACTCCATGAAATTTAAATATGCCACCCTGCACATGTTCCGGCTTCGGGCATATCGAAAATCCGCAGACGGAAGCATAACTTACGGGACGTACAGCCCGGTGTCAAGAGTGACGCTGCCGCCTGCGAAAGTAAAAGGATTTACCGTGAAAAAAAGCTCGAAACTTACGTTTTCCTGGAAAAAAACAGACGGGGCAAAAGGTTATCAGATTTATTCCGGAAAGAAAAAGAACGGAAAATATAAGCTTTTAAAAACCGTCAAAAAAGGGAAAACAAAAAAATGGAGTACGAAAAAAATGAACAGCAAGAAAACGTACTATAAAGTCAGGGCTTATGTGACCGGAGAAAACGGGAAACGCATCTATGGTGATTTCAGCAAAATAAAAGCGAAATAACTGTGTATGAAGGAATATCATCTTACAGAAGGAAATATATTAAAAACGCTGTTGCGGTTTGCCGTTCCGTTTTTGGCGGCAGCTTTGCTCCAGTCACTATATGGAGCGGCAGACTTGTTTGTGGTCGGAACATACTGCAGCGCCGAGAGCGTGGCTGCAGTTTCCACCGGAACACAGGTGACGCAGATTATCACAAGTTTGATTACCGGATTGACGCTGGGCAGTACGATTTTGATCGGACAGTATACCGGGAGCCGGGAAACGGAGACGGTGAAGCGTATTATCGGAACGACGTTTGTCGTATTTGGGATCACGGCGGCTGTACTGACGGTTGTATTGCTGGCATTTGAACAGCCTTTGCTGGTGCTGCTGCAAACGCCGGAGGAATCGTTTGTGCTTACCATGCGTTATGTTGCGATCTGTCTTTGGGGTAATATTTTTGTCTGCGGTTATAATGCAGTGAGCGCCGTACTCCGCGGATATGGGGATTCGGTCCGCCCGATGGTCTTTATCGGAATTTCCTGTCTGATCAATATCGGTTTGGATATCTGGTTTGTAAGGGATCTGGGACTGGACTCATCGGGAACTGCTTTGGCAACGATTTTATCCCAGGCTGTCAGTATGGGAATTGCAGTCGGTTATTTAAAGAAAAAAAAGTTTATTTTTGATTTTAAATGGAGCAGTTTTCGGCTGGATTCCGATATTGTAAAAAAGCTTTTGCGTATCGGGATACCGATTTCGTTTCAGGAGCTGATGGTTCGGATCTCGTTTTTATATCTTATGACAGTGATGAACCGCTGCGGTGTTTACGCTGCGGCAGTCGTGGGGATCGGAAGTAAATACGATGTGTTTGCCATGCTCTCCGCTACGTCGATGGCAAATGCCCTGTCGGCTCTGACGGCTCACAATCTTGGCGCCGGAAAACCGGAGCGGGCAGAACAATCTCTTTGGTACGGCTTGGGCATTGCTCTTTTTCCTGCCGTTTTGTTCTGGCTGTGGGCGCAGCTTTCCCCGGCGTCTATGCTGCGTGTGTTTACGCAGGATGCGCAGGTAATCGCCGCCGGCATACCTTTTTTCCGCTCCTGCAGTTATGACTATATCATGGTGGCGATGGTATTTTGTTTCAACGGGTATCTGAACGGAAAACAAAAAACCGTCTGGACCATGGTAAGCAGCAGCATGGGGGCTTTATGCCTGCGGATGCCGCTGGTTTGGTTTTTCGGTAAAAATTTTTCCGGGGATCTTGGAATGCTTGGCAGAATCGCTCCTGCAGTTTCCGGAATTATGGCGTGTTATACGCTGGCCTATCTCTTGTATGAAAAAAGAAAACAAAGCGCTGTCCACTCACGTTAAGGGGAAGGACGGTGCTTTTTATTGCATTTTCAGGAAGTATCTTGTAAGATACAGGTAGATTGGTGCGGCAAGATGCTGTGTTTATACGGCGGTTCATAGGAGGAGTACGGGAGGTAATAAAGTGCAATTAACGAAAATAAAATGGGCAGCTATGGGGGGTTTCGCGTATCTGATATTGCTGGGAGGCATTTGGAAGGATGCTGTACCGGTTTTTGCAAGGGCTGAGAATATTTCTGATATGTTTGACGACAGCGCGGATAATACATGGATGTTTGCTGGCGGCACAGAGACGCAGGGACGGTATGAAGAAGTAAAGGGACGGAGGAATTTCGTCGGAGATATCGAAGAATCTATCCGGAAAGGCGGCAGCGGGGGCGCGCCGGAACATCAGCGCTATACGATTAATGTCGGTAAGGCGGGGCGCGATCTGGCAGGATTTTTAGAAGAGATGGACGACTATGTCGCACGCTTGGATCCCAAAGCAGTTTCTTATATGATTGAAGAAGAAGATTACGGTAAGGGCGTGTCAGGGGTGGCTGCTTTTCAGGAAAACCTGTCATTGTTGATTCAAAAGGGGCTTTCTATGAAAGAAGACGGAGGGTATGTAGTCATTCAGCTTCCCCATGCCGTTGCCGGAGATAAAAATGCGGATGCAGGACGCTATGCGGAGGCTGCCAGAGAAACGGTGGAAACATTTACCGATGATCGGGACCGTATCAGGATTGTGGATCATTACGCGAAGACGAATTCAAGCAGTTTTTTTAACGGCGGAAATCTTACGGAAACCGGACGTCTGAACGGAACCGGACATTTCTTGATTGCGGAGCAGTTTTGCCGTGATGTGGCGGGGGTATGGAACAATACGTCTCCGGTTACGAAAAACTGGGAAGAAACAGAAGGACCCAGGAACTATCTTCCGATACAGCCGATCGTTACGGCGTCTTCAGAGAGCCTTACGGTTTCGCTTCCGGAAGAGTTTGACAGCCGCCAGGGCGTTTGCTGGCATTTGGAAATAGCCGGAATGGAAATTGAGGGCACGGCAAAAGATGCTGTATTTGAGATTTCGGACCTTCCGCAGGGAAGAGACTACAAGCTTACCGTATATTCCAAAGACGGCGGTGTTTCGCTGACTTCGGTGTATGGAACGATATTGGACGGGGAAAAGGGCGGCGAACGCAAGTTAAATTCCATTCAGCAGAAGATCGCCGATAAGGTGAAAGACGAAGAACCACTGACGTGGCTGTTTTTGGGAGACTCGATTACGCATGGACTTGTACATACGAAAGGATACGATTCTACGGCGCAGTCGTTTGAAAAATATATAAAAGAGGACTTGCATAGAACAGACGATGTCGTGGTCAATACAGGAGTATCCGCTACGGATACGGCATGGGTACTGGAACATCTTTATCAGCGTGCAGAAAAGTATTGTCCGGATGTAGTATTTATTATGCTTGGAACAAATGACGTGTATTCGAATAAAAATGCGTATCACCAGGTCAACGGCGCAGGGCTTGTGATCACAAAAGAACTGTACTGCCAGAATATGAAAGCAATTGTAGAAAAGCTGCGCCGGGTCAACCCGGACGTTCGCATTGTTTTCCGTGCACCGTCTCCTGTCAACCGGGAGGAACGTAATGTTTATCTGGATCAGGGAGGGTATCTGGATGCGCTGGAAGAACTGGCAGAAGAGGACGGAGATATTCTGTATGTAGATCAGTACCGTGCATGGGACAAGGAGCTTCGTACATTTCCCTATATGTGGAATGTGAATTTTTATTTTGCGGACAGTACACTGCATCCCGGCGTAGAAGGACAAATGAGGATGACGCGTATGGTAATAGACGCGTGTGGGCTGAATACCGATACGAAAATGGCAAACCTTTCGTATCAGTTTCAATACGATTCGGAAGAAAGTGCAGCAAGACCGCCGATCATTTGCGGCGACCATAAAGTAAAGATAGAAAAAAAGGCTCTGCAGGAGGCGTACCGATCTGCGGGCGGAACCGGAACGATCGGACATCTGGAAATCTGTCTGACGGACAAGAACGGAAAGACCTACACGCAGCGAACATTGGCGGACGGAGCGGATTTTATTATGCGGGGAATTCCTTACGGCGTATATCGGGCAGACGTAACCGCGGTCAGAACAGATGCTGCGGTGTATACAACATTTGCTGCGCAGACGGTAGAACTGGATGAGACAATGAAAGAAAACGTGGAGATTCTTCTGGAGAGAACGGGATTTACGGGACTGGACGCCGGGGATACGGCAGGCGTGATTTCGGCTGGGGACATGGCGCCGGACGGGCGGTTTACGTATACGCTTTGCAGCGGAGAAGGAAGCGAAGATAACGGATATTTTCAAATCAAAGGACGAACGCTGAAAATAAAGAAAGACCTGGAAAAAAACCGGGAATATAAGATTCGTATCCGGGCAGAACAAGGATCTGTTCATAAGGAGAGGGCTATGGTTTTGCTTACGGCACAGCCGGTCGATCTCGTGCGTTCGGAAGCAGGGAACGCTTTTATACAGGATAAAACGGCGCTGGATATTGACACCGGAGCGTTTTCGTTTGACGGGAACAGATTTATAGATCTGGCGGATGCATCCGGCAGTTATTATGCAGACGGGGCATACCTTGAAGTTTTGAATCATCTGAAAGAGAATAGTACGGGAGGGACGATTGTATTTCGCTTTCGGACAAGTCAGCCGCAGGCGTTGATTTTTGGAGCAGGAAGCACGTCTGCAGACGACGGAAAAAATATGATTTTTGGTTTAGATGCATCGGGCAAATTGCGCGGGCATTTTCGGATTGCATCGGGCAATGGATTAAAAGGTTCTATGGGAGCTTCTCTGGCCGACGGAGCATGGCATACGGTTGCCATGAGCTTTGATCTGACGAAAGAGGATTTTCAGAATCAGGGGCTGGCCTGCATTGATGGCGAAGCCAGCTGTTTTCCTTCCGGCTGGTGGACAGAGGCGTACCGGACATGGTTTAGTGTCAATAACGCAGACATTACACAATTTGCCATTGGGGGAGGCGGGTATGCTCTGGAGAATGTATTTGGTGCATTTACCGGAGATATCGATTTTGTCACGATTACGGATCAGGTGTATGAGGAGGATATGCTTCAGGCGATTTCAAAAGAAGAGGCGCCGCCCAAAGCAGTGACGATGATTTCGGAAACGGGACCTTTTCTGGTAAACGGAGTGGAGATTTCCGTTTCCGGACAGAACGGTTTTCATATCGATCATTATGTTTGGAATCAGGACAGGAGCGAAGCGGAAATTTTTCTGACGGCACGGGACGGCTATGCATTTGATGAGGCGGTTTCCGCGGGACAGGCGGACGGAAGCGGCTATGAGGCTTTAGTATTTTGGGAAACGGCAGGAGAAGCGTACGTTAAGCTGAAAAAAGCTGCTGTGCCGGAAGAACCGGATCCAAAGCCAGAAGAGAAAAAAATGCAGCTGGCAGCTCCGGAAATCATTTCTCTGCACATGGCTGCCGAGAAGAAAAAGGCTGGCGTTCGTGTTGCGGTTTCAAAAGTGACGGGCGGAGATATTTATACCGTATACCGCATGTCCAAAGGGAAAACGGAACGCATCGGCACGACAGACGCAGGCGGCACCGTATACGATGAAAATCCCGTGAACAAGAAAGCAGCGTTGTATTATGCCGTAGCCGAATCCAAAAATTCCGCATATAAAACGAGCGGAAACGGGAAGACAAAGAGTATTGCGCTTCCTGCCGCCGTAAAAAAAGTGACCGCGAAGCAGAACAGCAAGAAAGCGCAGGTTCGTATCTCATGGAAAAAGGCGAACGGAGCGAAAGCTTATCTGATTTACCGTTCGGAGAAACAAGATACGGGGTTTGTAAGGATTACAAAAGCAAAAGGAGTAAAAAAACTTTCGTTTGACGATAAAAAGGTGAAAAAAGGGAAGACCTATTACTATAAAGTCGTTGTGAAAACGAAAAAAGGGTACAGTGCGCCGAAAACGTCAAAGAAAGTGAAGATAAGATAAGCCGGTTCTGGAGGATAGACGAGGAGAGCAAAGGGAGTTGTGTAATATTGAATTTGTTAGGAATGTTGTCGGGATATCTGTTCATATTGAATCTTGCGGGATTACTTGCGATGGGAGTGGATAAATACAGGGCGAAGCGCCATGCGTGGAGAATACCGGAAGCGAATTTGTTTCTGATCAGCCTGCTGGGCGGGAGCATCGGAACATGGGCGGGGATGTATCTGTTTCGGCATAAGACAAAGCATCGGCGGTTTGTGATTCTGATGACCTTGATTTGTATCGTTCATGTTTTTCTGGCAGTTTATGTATTTTATAGGTTATTTGGATGATTGTAGAAAAGAAAAGATAGAAACACCGAAATAATAAAAAGAAAGCGGGAGGATTTTTATATGTTGGAAGTAGGAACAAAGGCGCCGGATTTTGAATTGCCGGATCAAAACGGAAAAGTGCATTCCCTTAAGGATTACAGAGGAAAGAAGGTTATTTTGTATTTTTATCCCAGGGATAATACGCCCGGATGTACGAAACAGGCGTGCGGGTTTTCCGAGAGGTATCCGCAGATACAAGAGAAAGGAGCGGTCGTTCTTGGAGTGAGCAAAGACAGTGTCGCTTCTCACAAGAGATTTGAAGAAAAACACGGCCTGAATTTTACGCTGCTTTCCGATCCGGAGCGAACAGTGATCGAGGCCTACGATGTATGGAAGGAAAAGAAGAATTACGGAAAAGTTTCCATGGGAATAGTGAGAACCACCTACCTCATAGACGAAGAGGGAGTCATCCGAATGGCTAATGATAAGGTAAAAGCGGCAGACGACCCGGAACAAATGCTGGGTGCATTGGAATGAAGATGATTTTGTCTCCGGCAAAGAAGATGAACCGGGATTCCGATACGCTTGCGTTTGCCGGCCTGCCGGTATTTTTGGAGCAGACAAAAGAGATTCTTATCTGGCTGAAATCAAAGACGTACGAGGAATTACAGGCGTTATGGAAGTGCAATGATAAAATTGCAGAGCAGAATGCCAAAAGGCTGGAGTCTATGAATCTCCACAAAAATCTTACTCCCGCCGTTCTTTCCTATGAGGGGATCGCATATCAATATATGGCGCCGTCTGTATTTGAGGATGGCCACCTTTCTTATATAGAGGAACATTTGAGGATTCTATCTGCATTTTACGGCGTGCTTCGGCCAATGGACGGAGTGACGCCGTATCGGTTGGAAATGCAGGCGAAAGCAGGAATTTCCGGCTGCAGAGATCTATATGACTTTTGGGGAGAAAAACTATACCGGGAAGTACGAGATGAGTCCGGTGTTATCATCAATTTGGCGTCCAAAGAGTATGCAAAATGCATTGAGAAGTATTTGACGCCTGATGATACCTATATTACCTGTGTGTTTGGCGAGACGGTGCAGGATCGGTTTGTCACAAAAGGGACGTACGCAAAGATGGCAAGAGGCGAGATGGTTCGGTATATGGCGGAACATCAAATTGAGAATCCGAAGGATTTAAAATCCTTTGACAGACTCAACTATAAGTACCGGGAGGATCTCTCATCGGATCGGCAGTATGTGTTTGAGCGGGATACCGGTACAAAAGAAGTTATCGATCCGGTTTTGTAAATACGGATATGCGGATGCGATTGATCTGGCATAATCGAAATACCCTCTGCATACAATGTAAAAACAAGTATCGCAGGGGATATTTTTTTGAAAAGTTATATTGAGGAAAGAGCTATGGAGATAGCCAAATATATTATTGACAATAACGCCACAGTAAGGCAGACGGCAAAGCAGTTTGGGATCAGCAAGAGTACGGTACATAAAGACGTAACAGAACGACTTCCGGAGATCAACCCCGCTCTGGCAAAGAGTGCAAGAAAGGTGCTGGATGTCAACAAATCCGAACGGCATATCAGAGGAGGTCTTGCCACAAGGGAAAAATACCTGCATCATCATATGTAATGATTTTTAACCAAAGATAATACGGAAGCTGCGCACGGAAATTTCGTGACGCAGCCTTTTCTTGCGTGCATGAGAATGTGTGCTATAATCCCGAGTTTGACACTTGTGAAATCAAAAAGTGGCTACAAACCCAGTAGTTATGCTGGCTGTAGCCACTTTCTCTGTGGAACCGATTTGTGCTATTTTTTCCCTTCTTCTGTTTTGGTACTTTTTATTATGCTCCGCATGGCTGATTTTGAAATAAATTCATAATCCGTATGAAAGCCAAATGCCTTGTGTAAATCATCCGTCAGAACTGTTCTCTTGTAAGAAGGGATATAGCCGCTTTCCTTTGACAAAAGTGTTACCTGCATGGAACGAAGTGTACTTAGAATCTCATTACAGGTATAATTATTTCCGACCTTTTTCTCAAGCAGGCGATATACAAGCAGGCTGATGTAACAGGTGAGGAAATGTGCTTTGATGCGGTCTTCCCGCCTGACATAGACAGGACGTGCCCCAAAATCTGTTTTCATAATGCGGAAGTTTTCTTCTATTTCCCAACGCTGCCGGTTGATTTTTAAAATCCCGCCTATATCACCTTCGAGGTTTGTAATGACAGCATAAAAGCCGTCGTATTTTTCCTCATCCCTGATTTTGTCTGAATCAAGTTCACAGACTTTCTTTTCTGCAATCTCTCCATCATTTGTGGTTTTTATAAAACGGGCAGGATCGTTTTGATTTTTGCTTTTGCGTTTTCTTCCGGGCTGTTCGATCATCTTCATGGCGCGTGATATCTGCTGCTCACGGATCCGTTTCTGGTATGCCTTGTATTTGGGGGAGTAGGTAACTATAACTGTTTCATCCATGTTTCCATTTACAACAGGAATCTCCTTGTAATAAATGGTTTCGTAAACTTCCGGGGCAGATTCATCCAGTGTGGAGATGTCGATCCATTTATCAAAGCCGGGTTTTTTAAACTGTGTAGGTTTCAGGGCAATTTCCCGGTCTTCCTTCCGCATCTTTTTTAAAGACTGGGTGATAACGTAGGAACGGTTTGCAAGGCTGTTAAATCTGCGGTTTGCTCTGCTTCCAAGCCCCGCATCAGAGCAGAAGATAAATTCACTGCAGCCAAAATCTTTTATTACCTTTGATTCAAGAGGTTTTAAGGTTGTCTGTTCATTCTGGTTTCCGGGGAAGATGTCAAAAGCCAGAGGAATTCCATCAGCATCCATAAACAATCCCATTGTAACGATGGGATTAGGTCGGTGTTCCTTACTCTTTCCATAGCGCCTGAGTTCATCTTCCTGTTCAATCTCGAAGTAGTAGTTTGTGCAGTCGTAGTAGAGCACTTTTTTGTTTCTGGGATGAACAAAGTTTGAGTTTTTGTAGAGTTCCTCCTGAATAAGATCAGATTCCTCAGCCATAACCGAGAGTGCACGGTATACATTTGGCAGTTCATACTTTGGCGGTTCAAGCAGTGTTTTACAGTAAGAGAAACTGCTGAGCCTGCTGGAAGGGGAAAGGATCCTTGCATAGATCAGGTCAGTTAAGATGGCTCCCAGGTCATAAGTGTATTTGTGGCGTTTAGAGATTTTTCGACAGATGGCATCGATTTTTAATTCCGTGCACAGTTTTTGGAGGAACAAATATCCGATCTGAAAACAGCGTTCTTCATTCTTAGGTATGTAAGCTTTTCTAGAAAGAGAAACCGACACATCGCAGGTTTTGGCATTGTATTCGGCTGTGTCTTTTTCGGCTTCAGATTTTGCCCAGACCATCATGGCATCAAAGTCACCATCAAACTGTCGGAGTAGCTCATTGAGTTTTCCGAGTTTTCGGAAGATCCGGGAAGAAGTCTTACCGTTTTCTTTCCGGTAGGACTGGTTGATATAAACGTCTTTGTTATTCTCTACACCAGTAATGGAAACATACATAAAAATCACCTCATAAGTATTATAACACAACTAGCGCAAACTAGCACACATTATTTTTGCAAATTTGACAAAAAAATAAGCCCAAAGCAGGCTTAAATACAAGATTTGTGTGTTATGAGGTTTAAAAGGAAGTGTCAAACTCCCGATTCATTATTTATTATGGCCCCATTATATTTTTTTATTTTTTTCATAAATAATTTTCGAATCAAATCTATTTATTAGTCAAAAAATGCATCTTCCTCATTTTTGCACAAATCTTTTTTTCTTTCCAATTTCCTATTGACATTTTTCTAATTTTCGATAAAATATTTCTTGTTTGTTTATAATTAGTAAACTTTGAATCTACTATTAAAATTACAAAGGAGCCGTTCATATGGACATTGGAAAGAGGATGAAAGAGCTTCGCATCTTCTACGGGCTGACGCAACAGGAACTGGCGGACCGGGCGGAATTGACAAAAGGATTTATCTCACAATTGGAACGCAACCAGAACACACCTTCCATCAGTACGCTTTTGGATATTATCCAGTGCCTTGGCACAACTCCGGCGGAATTTTTTGCCGAATCCGGACCGGAACAGATCGTATTCAAAAAGGAAGATTATTTTGAAAAAATTAATGGAGAAACCAACGCTGTAATTGAATGGATCATTCCGAACGCACAGAAAAATTCCATGGAACCGATCCGGCTGACGTTAAAGCCCGGCGGCGTATCCGAAGAGCTCCTTCCTCATGAAGGAGAAGAATTCGGCTATGTATTAAAAGGTACGGTAAAGCTCGTATTCGGGACGCAGAAGTATACGCTGCATACCGGAGAATCGTTCGCCTTTCCCTCTACCAAAAAACATCGTCTGGAAAATCCGGGCAAATATGACGCCGTCGTTCTCTGGGTTACGACGCCGCCCAGTTTTTAACTATTTCTTTTACATTAGGAGGATTACAAATGGAAAAAGAATTCATCCATCTGTCCCATATTTCAAAATCTTTTGACAATACCCTGGTATTAGATGACTTGGATTTAAAAATACAGGAAAACGAATTTTTAACGCTGCTGGGTCCTTCCGGATGCGGCAAAACGACGACTCTTCGTCTCTTAGGCGGTTTTGAAATGCCGGATCAGGGGCAGATTTTTTTTGACGGAACCGACATCACTTCTCTTCCCCCGAACGAGAGAAAATTAAACACGGTTTTTCAGAAATATGCATTATTTCCCCATATGTCCATTGCGGAAAACATTGCATTCGGCTTAAAAATCAGTAAGAAAAGCAAATCCTATATTCAGGATAAAATCAAATATGCCTTAAAATTAGTGAACCTAGACGGTTTTGAGCACAGAAATGTCGACTCGTTAAGCGGCGGCCAGCAGCAGCGAATCGCCATTGCACGGGCAATCGTCAATGAACCGAAGCTGCTTCTTTTGGATGAACCTCTGGGCGCGCTTGATCTAAAACTCCGGCAAGATATGCAGTATGAGCTGATCCGGTTAAAAGAAGAACTTGGCATCACATTTGTCTATGTAACCCACGACCAGGAAGAAGCGCTGACAATGTCGGATACGATTGTTGTTATGAACCAGGGCTATATCCAGCAGATCGGTTCGCCGGAAGATATTTACAATGAACCCTGCAATGCGTTTGTCGCCGATTTCATCGGCGACAGCAATATCATTGACGGTACGATGATCGAAGATAAGCTGGTTGAGATTTTAGGCGTAAAAATCCCCTGTGTCGACACCGGTTTCGGCAGGCAGAAACCCGTGGACGTCGTGATTCGTCCGGAAGATGTGGAATTATCCGACCCTGCCGACGGTTTTTTAGAAGGAGACGTCGTCTCCATTATCTTTAAAGGCGTGCATTATGAAATTGAAGTTCAGGCAGGAGGTTACGATTGGCTGGTGCATACGACAAAAATGTATCCTGTGGGAACGCATGTGGGAATTTCGGTCATCCCGTTTAATATCCAGATCATGAACAAACCGGAATCCAGTGACGAAAAGGCGGTGGAACTTGATGTCTAAATTAAAACGGCAGTTTCTGTCAGGTCCTTATGTGATCTGGGTAATCGGCTTTGTCTTACTGCCGATCCTCATGATCGTTTATTACGGCATTACGGATGCATCCGGTGCTTTTACGCTTCAAAATATTACCGCCATTGCAGAACCGATCCATATCAAAGCCCTGCTTCTTTCTCTGAAACTGGCGTTATTATGTACGGTATTCTGCCTGATTTTGGCTTATCCGCTGGCTATGACCTTAAACAGCCTGCACTTAAAACGCCAGAGCTTTGTTGTATTTATATTTGTGCTTCCGATGTGGATGAATTTTATGCTCCGGATTCTGGCATGGCAGCTTTTACTCTCCAACAACGGCATTTTAAACACGATTTTAAAAAGTATCGGTCTTCCGAAACTTTCCCTTTTAAACACGCCCTCCGCCGTTGTATTCGGCATGGTGTACGATTTTCTGCCTTTTATGATCCTGCCAATCTATAACGCCATGGGACGCATTGGAGACGATATAATAAACGCCGCCAGAGACTTAGGTGCAAACCAGTTTTACGTATTTATAAAAATCATTTTTCCGTTAACGCTTTCAGGCGTTTTAAGCGGAATCATCATGGTCTTTGTGCCCGCACTGACCTCCTTTGTCATTTCGAACCTCTTAGGCGGCGGCAAAGTCCTTTTAATCGGAAACGTGATTGAACAGGAATTTATGCAGAGCATGGACTGGAATATGGGAAGCGGACTTTCCATCGTCCTGATGGTATTTGTCGTCGCCAGTATGGCGTTTATGAATTCCCACAATAAAGAAGGGGAGGGAACTGCGGTATGGTAAAAAAATGTTCCGGCAGGCTGTATATGGCGGTGATATTTTTGTTTTTATACCTTCCCATCCTGGTTTTGATCGTACTTTCTTTTAACAATTCCAAATCCAGGGTGAAGTGGGGAGGATTTACCGGCAAATGGTATCTTGCCATGTTCCAAAATGAAACGATCATGGAAGCGTTTGTTATGACGCTTGAAATTACGCTGACGGCATCTGTCTGCGCAACCATCATCGGAACTCTGGCGGCAATCGGCATTCACGCCATGAAAAGCAGGGGAAAAGCCATCCTCTTAGGTGCCACAAACATTCCCCTCTTAAACGCCGATATTGTCACAGGCATCTCAATGATGCTGTTGTTTGTAAGGTTTACAAAACTGGGTTTTTCTACGGTACTGATCGCGCATCTGACGTTTGACATTCCCTATGTCATATTAAATGTACTTCCCAAATTAAACCAGACCAGCCGTTCGGCATATGAAGCGGCTCTGGATTTGGGAGCAACGCCTTTATACGCCTTTTATAAAATCGTATGGCCCGATATCCGTCCCGGCGTATTTTCCGGCTTTCTGATGGCAGTTACCATGTCTTTAGACGATTTCTCCATCACCTATTTTACGAAAGGCGCCGGAGTCAATACACTCTCTACGATGCTGTATACGGAATTACGGAAAGGAATCAAACCGGAAATGTATGCGCTTTCTACGCTTTTGTTCGGGATCGCGCTGCTGCTGCTTTTGGTCATGAATTTCGGCACTTCCCGAAAACAAGAAAAATTAATAAATGAAAAAGGAGACTAAAGACCATGAAAAAATTTTATTTGCTTTTATGTTCCGTTCTATTCGCCGCCGTTTCATTTACAGGCTGTGGTAATTCATCGGACGGAAAAGAAACCTTAACCGTATTAAATTACGGTAAATATTTCGACCCGGACGCCTTAAAACAATTTGAGGAAGAAACCGGAATCCGGGTAGAATACGAAGAGTATGAAAGTCCGGAAGAAATGTATACCAAATACAAAGCCGGATCGATCGACTATGACCTGTTATGCACTTCCGATTATATGATTCAGAAACTGATCGAAGAAGAAGAAGTTTTGGAAATGAACCATGATAACATTCCCTCTTATCAAAACATTGACCAGAATATTATCGACGCATCCGCTTCCTTTGATCCGACGCATCGATATACCCTTCCCTATTTTTACGGCACGGTCGGAATCCTGTATAATACCGACGAAGTGGACGCGTCCAAAACAAATTCCTGGGACATTCTCTGGGATTCTGAGTACGAAGGACGAATTATTATGGAAAACAGCGTCCGGGACTGCTTTCTGGTTCCGTTAAAGCGGCTTGGCTACTCGTTAAATACAACAAACGAACAGGAACTTAATGAAGCGCTTACCATGCTGATGGATCAAAAACCCCTGATTTATGCTTATTTTGTCGATGAAACAGGAGACGAAATGGCGGCGGGAAATGCCTCTCTTGCCGTGGTATATTCCGGTGAAGCCGCCTATGCCAAATCCCTCTCAGATAATCTTGCCTACAGCGTGCCAAAGGAAGGTTCCAATCTCTGGATCGATTCCTGGTTTATACCGAAAACCTGCAAAAATATGGAAAACGCAGAAAAATTTCTGGATTTCCTCTGTCAGGAAGACATCGCCAGAAAAAATTTCGACTACGTTTACTATGCAACGCCGAATACAGCCGTGTATAACAATCTGGACGATGCAATAAAAAAAGATACGATCATTTTCCCCGATCAGTCCGTCCTGGAGAATTGTGAAGTTTACACGAGCCTCAACGAAGAAGGAACCAATTTATATAACCGTTTATGGAAAGAACTGAAATCCGATTAATGTCGGTATTGCCGCAATCGATCTGCAGTATTACATATCTTTTTTCATAAACGAAAATAACACATGCAGGACAGAAAACTTTTTCTGTCTTGCATTTTATATCTAACCTGTGTTATACTCCCGTTCAAAGGAGGTGAACACATGAATAACGAACAATTGTTATCCGCCATATCAAATATCTTAGACCAGAAGCTCGACCAAAAACTCGATCAGAAATTTGATGAAAAATTGGAACCCGTCTATCATCGGCTCGACGATCTGGATGCCAAATTTGTTTCCACTAATGTCCGGCTCGACGATTTGGATGCCAAACTTGTTTCCACTAATATTCGGCTGGATGACGCAGACGCGAACTTTTGCTCTATCCATAACCGGCTGGACAGAATTGATTCCGAAGTATCCGCCCTGCGGGTCAATCAACGGGAAATGAGAAAAGACTTAAAGGAAATCAACTCCAAAGTCAGCGAAACATACCTGATTGCACTGGAAGCCTGGGGTACCAGTACGGAAAACAGAAACCGGCTCGAAAAAAGCAAGCTTCCCATGTAATCCTGATCCGATTATCTTTCAGAATTTATCGAAGAAACGCTTGCTTTTTTTCCGCTAAAATGCTATAGTATCTCCACGCAGAATATCTGCGTACCTTTCTTTTATCTTTTCCCCTTTGACAGAAAAACAGGGGACGCATCTGGCAGATTCATGCATATAATTCCGATTTTATAATAAAGGAGTTATCACATGAACTATGAAACATTCAAATCCTCTACAGTAGCTTCCATCCAGAAGCATTTTGGAGACGACGCCACGGTATCATTACATCCGATCATGAAAAATAACAATATCCGATTGGACGGTTTGACAATCCAGGATGCCTCGGTCAATATCACACCTACCATCTATCTAAACCGTTATTATGACGACTATCTTGCAGGAAAAGCATTATCCTCTATTTGTGAAGAAATTATTGCCTCTTACCGGGAACATCTTCCCAAACAAAACATCGATCTTTCCTTTTTTACCGACTATCAAAAAGTAAAATATCAGATTATCTTCAAACTGATCCATTTTGAACACAACCAGGCGCTTTTACGGGAGATTCCGCATTTCCGCTTTTTAGACCTCGCCGTCGTATTTTGCTGTTACCTTCCGGATATGCCGGACGGAACCGCTACCATTTTAATTCACAACCGCCACCTGGATATCTGGGATATTACGGCAGATACACTTTACGATCTGGCAATAAAAAACACCCCCATACTGCTTCCTTACGAAATTACAAGTATGGAGGATGCTTTAAACGCTCTATGCCGGGATATGACGACACCATGCGACGGCTCCGGCAAATTTTCTTATGACGAACATCCCGGCCGGTCTTCTGAATGCAGCAGAACAGACTCGGGAAAGTTCTTTGAAATGTATGTCCTCTCCAATACGGAAAGATTCTACGGCGCATCTGCAATCCTATATCCCAAAATACTGCTTCAGTTTGCCCGTTCTATCGGACAGGATTTTTATATCCTGCCCAGCAGCGTCCATGAAGTTCTGCTTCTGTCCAAAGAATCCGGCGCCCGCAGATCCGATTTAAACCGTATGATTCAGGATATTAATGCTTCACAAGTCGCCGAAGAAGAAATCCTTTCTGACCACGTATATATCTTGGATCGGGATTTAGGCTTTATTACCCAGTAAAGCCGCAGACACTCTCGTAGAGCCTTTCATATTCTTCCACGGAACTTCTCCAGGAAAAATCCTGATCCATACCGCGGCGCATCAAATCCTGCCAGTTAGATTTCTGCGTATAATACAACTGCATCGCCGATCGTATCGTATCAAACATTTCCTCCGCATTATAATTTGCAAAAGAAAATCCCGTTCCCTCCTGCGTAAATTTATTGTAAGGCTCTACGGTATCTTTCAAACCGCCCGTTTCACGAACAATCGGAACCGTTCCGTACCGAAGGCTGATCAACTGGCTTAACCCGCAGGGTTCAAACAGAGACGGCATCAAAAACGCATCTGCCCCCGCATAGATCCTGTGCGCCGTCTGTTCCGAATAATAAATATTGGCAGAAAGCTTATCTGGATATTTATCCGCATAATAGCGGAACATATTTTGATAGCGTTCCTCACCGGTTCCCAACACGGCTAACTGTACATTTTCTGCAGCCAAAAAGCGGTCCAGCACCGCATCGATCAGATCAAACCCCTTCTGGTCTGACATTCTGGAGACCATGCCAATCAGAAACGTATCCGCCGATTTCGGCAATCCCAAAAATTTCTGCAGTTTTTCTTTATTTTGAGCTTTTTTCACCACAGCATCCGCCGCATGATAAGGTACGAAAATATAGCTGTCTTTCGCGGGATTATATACGTCGTAATCCAATCCGTTGACGATGCCAAACAGCTTAAACCCAAAACGTCTCAGCACACCGTCCAGTCCTTCTCCGCCTTCCGGCGTCATAATTTCCATCGCATAGGACTTACTGACTGTCGTCACCGCATCTGCATACACAATCCCGCCTTTTAAATAATTCGATTCCCCGTAACTTTCAATTCCTTCCGGCGTAAACACCGTATTCGGCAAGCTTGTCACATCTTTCACTTCAGGAATTTTCCATCTACCCTGAAAACGGATATTATGTATGGAAAATACCGTACGGATCTTCTGATATCGTTCTCTTGATCGATAAAAATGTTCCAAAAATACCGGAATCAAACCGGTCTGCCAGTCGTTGCAGTGGATCACATCCGGACAAAAATCTATATGTTCTACTGCATCCAGCACTGCTCTGGAAAAAAATGCAAATTTTTCTACATCCTGATATATTTCGCCATACGGATGGTCTCCTGCAAAATAAAACTCATTATCGACAAAATAGTATTGGATGCCGTTTGCATTTGCTTTTAAAATACCGGCATACTGTTTCCGCCAGCCCAATTGTACATAAAATTCCGTAACCGCCTGCAGCTTCCCTAAAAAACGCTCTTCCATACACGCATATTTCGGCAGGATTACTCTTACGTCATATTTCTTACGATCGAAATACTTCGGCAGTGAACCCACGACATCTGCCAGTCCTCCCGTTTTGATAAAAGGCGCCGCTTCCGAAGAGGCAAACAGTATTTTTTTCATAACCAGACCTCCCATATTTATGTTAGATCTATTATACTCTATTTTTCAGGGAATAAAAAGCAAAAAACTAAGCGTTATGTTTATAATCCAACCGAATTTTATCTGCAATCAACGCCACAAATTCCGAATTGGTCGGTTTTCCTTTTCCGTTATTGATCGTATAGCCAAACAGAGAATCAATCGTATCCATTTTCCCCCTGCTCCATGCCACTTCGATTGCATGACGGATCGCGCGTTCCACTCTGCTTGGGGTCGTCTGATATTTTTTCGCAATCGTAGGATACAGGATTTTGGTAATGGAATTGAGCATTTCGATGTCATTGACAGACATCATGATTGCTTCTCTCAAATACTGGTATCCTTTGATATGCGCAGGTACTCCAATCTCATGGATAATATTAGTTACATTTTTCTCCAAATCCTGGGAGGGCTCAATCTCCTGCGTTTCAAACTTTTCATAAGCCCCTATTTTTCTGGCCTCTGCCGCTTTTGCAGATTCCGCCGCTTTTTTCGCCTGTTTGATTTGTTTGATTACCATATCGTTGTCAAATGGTTTCATAATATAATAATTTGCGCCGTAAGAAAAAGCATCTTCTGTCACTTTTTCATTTCCGATCGCGCTGATCATAATAAACGACGGATGCTTTTTGATTGACATATCATGATTTACTTTATCCAAAACGCCCAATCCATCTAATTTTGGCATAACAATATCCAAAAGAACGACATCCGGTTCTTTCTCTTTTATCATTTTCCAGGCTTCTTCTCCATCTTTCGCCGTACCGACAACCTCCAATTCATCGTCCGTACGGATAATATCCCCTAATAACCGCAGCATTCTTTCATTATCGTCCGCAATTGCCACATTTAATTTACCCATTCCAATTTCTCCTCCTGAAACATTTTATTCAGCCAAATTTCACAAGTCTTTTGAAAGCTTATTGATAAAATTGAGACTATTTGTATTATAAACATCTCACCCTGCCGAATCAATTACATTTCATCGCAGTATTCGACACTTAAAGTCAGACCAGATCAATTGGTGTCGATAAAGAAAGGTTTGTCTGCCGTATTATCTGTTATTATCAGCTTTTCTGTCGATTCCTGTCACAAACTTCCCTGTGTTTTCAGATTTCCGTCCTTTTCATTTATAAACTTGTCCGAACCTGTTTCGGTTTATATTGCGCCTTTTCGAGCGCTTTCATGATCTGCCGTTTGTGTTCCGTCCCGAAACATTCCAAGGTTATGCGCAGTTCTACCGCTGCATTCCGGTTAATGCTTACAAACTGATTATGCTCTAACTTGATTACATTCCCCTGCTCTTTTGCGATCGTATCCGCCACTTTGGAAAGCTCGCCCGGTTTATCCGGCAAAAGTATCGACACGGTAAAAATTCTGTCCCGTAAAATAAGTCCCTGCTGTACAACGGAAGACATCGTAATGACATCCATGTTTCCACCGCTTAAAATGGAGACGATTCGTTTTCCTGTCACATTCAGGTGTTTCAGTGCGGCAACGGTAAGCAGTCCGGAATTTTCCACAACGATCTTATGATTTTCTACCATATCCAAAAATGCGACGACAAGTTCATTATCTTCTATCGTAAGAATATCGTCTAAGTTTTTGCGGATATACGGAAAAATCGTCTCTCCCGGAGTCTTCACTGCCGTACCGTCTGCAATCGTGTTTACCGTCGGAAGTGAAGCCACCTTTCCCGCTTCAAAAGACGCTTTCATACATCCCGCCCCCGCCGGCTCTACGCCGATCACTTTAATTTTGGGATTCAGCAGCTTTGCCAGTGCAGATACCCCGGTTGCAAGACCGCCGCCCCCGATCGGCACTAAGATATACTCTACCAGAGGAAGCTCCTTGAAAATTTCCATCGCAATCGTACCCTGTCCAGTCGCAACCGCAAGATCGTCAAACGGATGGATGAACGTATATTCGTTTTTTTCTGCCAATTCATAGGCATAAGCGCACGCCTCGTCATACACATCTCCAAATAACACGACTTCCGCCCCATAACTTTTCGTCCGGTTTACTTTGATCAAAGGCGTTGTCGTAGGCATAACAATCACTGCCTTTGCACCGTAACATTTAGCGGCATAAGCAACTCCCTGCGCATGATTTCCAGCAGATGCAGTAATCAGCCCGCGCTCCCGTTCTTCGTCCGAGAGCGTACTGATCTTATAATAAGCCCCACGAACCTTATACGCTCCGGTAAACTGCATATTTTCCGGCTTTAAATAGACTTTGTTGCCGGTCTGCATACTTAAATAGTCACTGTATATTAATTTTGTCTCAAGCGTGACCTCCCGGACTTTCTCACTCGCTTCTTCAAATTTATCCAATGTCAGCATAGGATCCCTCCTCGTCTTTCGTTGTAAACAAAGCGTCTACAAACGCATCCGCGTCAAATTTCTGCAAATCGTCAATCGTCTCTCCCACGCCGATATATTTTACGGGGATATGAAGCTCCGACTGGATTGCAACTGCAATACCGCCTTTTGCCGTACCGTCCATTTTAGTCAGAACGATTCCCGTAATATCTGCCGTTTCTCCAAACTGCCTTGCCTGGGAAAGCGCGTTCTGTCCGGTCGTAGCATCCAAAACCACAAGCGTCTCCCGGTAAGCATCCGGAAACTCCCGGTCGATAATCCGGTTAATCTTTTTTAATTCTTCCATCAGATTTTTTTTGTTATGAAGCCTGCCTGCCGTATCGCACAGCAAAACGTCTGCGCCTTTGGATTTTGCGGAAGCTGCAGCGTCAAAAATAACAGAAGCCGGATCGGCGCCTTCTTGTCCCCCGATCATTTCAACTCCGGCGCGGTTCGCCCATTCAAACAACTGATCTCCTGCCGCCGCACGGAACGTATCGGCTGCCGCGATCACGACTTTTTTCTTCTGGTTTTTTAATTTGCCCGCAAGTTTGCCGACTGTCGTCGTCTTTCCCACGCCGTTGACGCCGATCACCAGTACGACGGACGTTTCTTCTTCAAAACGGTACGCCGTCTCTTCCACCCGCATCTGCTCTTTGATACTCTCGATCAATAGCTGCCTGCAGGATGCGGGTTCTTTGATTTTTTGTTCTTTTACTTTTACCTTGAGATTCTCTATAATTTCTTCTGTTGCAGATACGCCGAGATCTCCCATAATTAATATTTCTTCGATTTCCTCATAAAATGCATCGTTAATATCCGAAAACCCGCTGAAAATCAGATCCATACCGGATACGATATGATTTCTTGTTTTCGCAAGGCCTTCCGCCAGCCTGCCAAAAAAACCTTTTTTTTCCTTACTCATAACCGCGTGTCCCTCCTACTTTTACTTTTCCAGATCGTGTTCGATCAAATCCACCGAAACAAGCGTCGATACTCCTTTTTCCTGCATAGTAATCCCATACAAACGATCTGCAGACGCCATTGTCCCTCTTCTGTGAGTAATCACAATAAACTGTGTATTTTCCGTCAGCTTATGCAGATAATCCGCAAAGCGCCCGACGTTTGAATCATCCAGAGCCGCTTCGATCTCATCCAGCAGACAAAACGGTGACGGCTTTAAATTCTGTATTGCAAACAGTAGGGAAATTGCCGTCAGCGATTTTTCACCGCCGGACAACAGAATCATGTTCTGCAGTTTTTTTCCGGGAGGCTGCGCTATGATGCGGACGCCGCATTCCAAAATATCCTCATCCTCCACCAATTCCAGCGTTCCCTTTCCGCCGCCGAATAATTCCTGGAATGCCCGGTCAAATTCCCTCCGGATTTCCGCAAATTTTTCCGTAAACTGCCTGCGCATTCCGCTGTCTAACTCTTCAATAATATTGACCAGCGCTTCTTCTGCCCGAATCAGATCTTCATGCTGGGCGTTCAAAAAATCATAACGTGCAGAAATTTCCTTATATTCTTCGATCGCATTGACATTGACGTCCCCCAGACTGCGGATCTCATCTTTCAAAGATAAAATCTGCTTTTTTAATTCGTCTGCGCTGCGGCATGCTTCCTCCCGGAATGCAAGCGCATTGTGAGGCGTCAGCTCATATTCTTCCCACATATAGTTATTCTGGCGTTCCCTGCTCTCTTCCAGTTTTTCTTTCTGGCTGTTTAATCGGAACATTTCTTTGTCCAGATGACTGATCCTCTCCGTAATTTCTTCCCGTTTTCCGAAAAATTCTTTCTGTCTGGATGCGATCTCGTCTCTTTGCAGTACCTTTTTTTGCAGAATCTCCTCAAAGCGGACAAACTCATCTTCCGAAGAACGGATGGTCTGCCGGATATGATCGATTTGCTGTTCCCGTTGTTTTACATCCTCCTTTGCCAATTCTGCTTCTTCCGACAGCTTTTGTATCTGTATGCCGCATTTCTCAATTTCCTCTTTTACACGTTCGATGTTAGAAGCGGCAAATTCGCTTTTCTGCCGGATATTCGACTCTTCCATCTGTGCCTCGGAAAAACTTCTTCCGGCGCTGCCCTCCAAATATAACTTCTCGTCCAAAATCTCCTGGTACGTTGCCGTCTCCTGTTCCAACTCTTCTTCTTTTTGCTTGACCTGAGCAATTTCTTTTTGTGCCTGCGCTTTTTCTTCCTTCATCTCCCGGATGCGGCTCTCCAGTTCCATTCCCTCAGACTGCAGATTTTTCAGCGCCGCCTCGCTTTGCTCTTTTTGCTGTCTGGCACGTTCTACGTTTAAGCCTGCCGTATTTTCTAAAAGATATTTCTGCTGGAGCTCTTCTCTGACCTTTTCCATGTCGTCCGAATTCAGTGCAATCGCCGTAAGAAGCTCTTCTCTGCACGCTTTCTGTTTCTCGATCAGCTCTTGCGTCTGTTTTGCTTCCGCGGACAATTCTTCCATTTCACGGTTTCTGCCTAAAAGGTTGCCGCTGTTTCTAAATGCGCCGCCCGTCATAGATCCTCCCGGCCGAAGCGACTCCCCTTCTAAAGTCACAATAGACAGCGAATACCTGTACTTTTTTGCAAGCGCCGCCGCATGATCGATCGTATCGGCTACTACAACCCTTCCCAAAAGCTGCCGCATAATGCCGCGGTATGTTTCATCATAAGTTGCAAGCGTGTGTGCAAGCCCGATAACTCCCGGCTCCTGCAGCGCTTCCGGATATTTAATATCTCCGCTGCCTTTCACGGAAGTCAACGGCAGGAAGGTTGCCCTGCCAAAACGATTCTGTTTCAGATACGCAATCATTTTTTTAGCCGTTTCATCGTCTTTTGTCACGATATTTTGGATACTGCCGCCAAGCGCCGTTTCAATAGCCGTTTCGTATTTTTTCTCCACTTTGATCAGATCCGATACGACGCCTAAAAGCCCCGGCTCCCTCTCTTTCTGCGCCATGACTTTACGGATGCTGTTTCCGTATCCGTCGTAACGCTCCGCAATATTTCGTAAAGACTCGAGCCTGGATGACAGTTTATGATATTTGGCAGTCGTTTCTTCCAGCGTACGGTTTAATTCCGCAAGTGTCTGCCTCCGCTGACTCTGACCGTCTTCCAGCTTTTGCTCTTTTTGCCGCAATTGTTCAATCTCGTCCTGCACCTTCTGTAACGTATGCGTTTCTTCTTCCAACAGATGTTCCAATCCGGATTCGCTGCTCTTTTTCTGCAAGAGACGCTGGTTTAACTGAGCTTTTTGAATGCTGATCTGTTCGATCGTCGTATCAAACTTCTGCTGATTTGCCTGAATCAGCGCTTTCTGGTTCAATAGTTCCATCCGCTCATTCTTACCGCTGTCAATCTTCTCATTGCAGTTTTGAATGGACTCCTGCAGATTTTTTAATTCATGTTCTGCTTTTTTAAGACGCTGCTTTGCTTGTTCCAGCTGCATATCCAGCGCAAGTTTTTCTTCTTCATACGCGTTTAACTGGTTTTCTTTTTCCGTCCGCTCGGATTCGAGTTCTTTTCTCCGGTTTCCAAAATGCTCGTCCGACAGTTCCGCAGCCTTGATCTGCTCATTTAAAACGCCGATCTGTCCTTCTAATTTTTCTTTTAAGATCGTCGATTCATTCAGCTTGTTCCGTTCCGACTCAATTTCTGCCGAAACCGCTTCCATGGCGTCTTCCAGCTGTTCGTATTCTGTTTTCATCTTTTCATGAAACGCCGTCGTCTCCTCTAATTGTCCCCGGACCGTTTCATAATTGACCGCCGCTTCTTTTAACTGCGCATCGATCCGCTCCATCTCCATCAAAAAAAGATTGACGTCGTTTTTCTTTAATTCTTCTCTTTTTTTCAAAAAGATTTTTGCTTTTTCCGCCTGGCGCTCCAAAGGTCCCGCCTGACGCTCCAGTTCACTTAAAATATCGTTGATACGGATCAGATTTTCCCGCTCCGACTCCAGTTTCTTCTGTGCGGTTGCCTTTCTTCTCTTATATTTTACGATTCCCGCAGCTTCATCGAACAGTTCGCGCCGCTCTTCCGGACGACCGTTTAAAATCTTCTCAATCTGTCCCTGACCAATAATCGAATACCCTTCTTTTCCGATTCCCGTATCATAAAACAGTTCATTGACATCCTTTAAACGGCAGGGGCTTCCGTTTAACAGATATTCGCTTTCACCGGAACGATATACCCTCCTTGCAACGGTCACTTCCTCAAAATCAATATCCAGCATATGATCCGAATTATCCATTGTAATTGCCACATAAGCATAACTCAACGGCTTTCGATTCTCTGTTCCGGAAAAAATAACGTCCTGCATACTCGCGCCCCGAAGCTGTTTTGCGCTCTGTTCCCCCAAAACCCAGCGGACTGCGTCGGATACGTTGCTCTTCCCGCTTCCGTTTGGTCCGACAATACCGGTCATCCCATTGTGGAAATCCAGCACGATCTTATTTGCAAAAGACTTAAATCCATGCATCTCAATACTTTTTAAATACATAGCTCCCCCTGATTCTACTTCTTTAACAGTAAAAGCGCCTGATATGCCGCCTCCTGTTCCGCAGCTTTTTTCGTCCGTCCGCTTCCCGATCCGATCGCCCGATCGCCGATTCTGGCTTCCACGGTAAAGTTTTTATTATGATCCGGACCGCTCTCTTCCAGTAATCTGTAACTTAATGCTTCCTCATAATTTCCCTGAACGAATTCCTGCAGGATAGTCTTGCTATCATAAAAGAGCTTCTTATGCTCAATATCGGTGAGTATAAATTTTAATATAAACTCTTTTGCATTAGTAAAACCACCATCCAGATAAATGGCCCCTATAACTGCTTCCAGAGCGTCGGAAAGAATAGATTTTCTTCTGCGTCCCCCGGTCTGCTCTTCTCCCCTGCCGAGACGGACAAAGTCTCCCAGCTGCATCTGAGCCGTACAAGCCGCCAGTGTCGGTTCGCACACCAGGCTGGCACGCAGTTTTGTCAGATCCCCTTCGGATAATTTCGGATAGTTTAAAAATAAAAACTCGCTGGAAACAAGTTCCAATACTGCATCTCCCAAAAATTCAAGCCTTTCATTATCCTCGCTTTTTCTGTGCCTTTCATTGGCATAAGAACTGTGGGTCAACGCCTGGCGCAGCAATGTTTCATTCTGAAAAGTATAACCGATGATCTTTTCAAATTCTTCCTGTTTTTTCATAATTCTGATTTCTCCTATATGATCTTGTTTCGTCTGTCTCCGGTAAATTTGCTCAAACGTTTGGTATAACAGAAAAAGCCCTCTTACGCGGGGCTTTTCTGTTTGAAGCTATGAATTTTCAGAACCGGCCTAATTCAAAACCGCTTTGATCTGTTCCACTGCATCGGAAACGGATACGATTTTCTCCGCTTCTTCGTTTTGAATTTCAATATCAAATTCTTCCTCGATCCCCATAATAATCTGAAAAACATCCAGCGAATCCGCCCCCAGATCATCTTCAAACTTTGAATCCATTGTGATTTCATCCTCATCCAAATTTAAAACATCTGCTATAATTTTTTTCAGTTTTTCAAACTCCATTTTAATCTCCTTTTCTACTCCTCTTTATTGTCCCCGTCAATCAGGTTCTGTTTTATTTTTTCGTTGATCTTCTGTTCTTTGAAGGTCACACATTGGATAATGGCATTTTTTACTTCCACTGCCTTTGAGCTGCCGTGCGTTTTCACAACAAGCCCTTGTAATCCCAAAAGCGGCGCGCCGCCATAAACGGACGCGTCAAACGACTTCATTGTTTTTTTCAATGCCGGCTTGATCAAAACGGCTCCGAGCTTACTGCGCAGGCTGCTCATCAGCCCTTTCTTTACGACGCCCAGCAGCGTGGAACTCAGCCCTTCATATAATTTTAATATAACGTTTCCGGTAAACGCTTCGCAGACAATGACGTCTGCCGCTCCGCGGGGAATCTCTCTTGCTTCGATACTTCCCGTAAAATTGATATCCCTGCACTCTTTCAGCAGCGGAAAGGTTTCTTTCACAAGCGCATTGCCTTTTTCTTCTTCTGCTCCGATGTTAACGATCGCAACTTTAGGATGTTTGACGCCTGCCACATATTCCATATAGATCGAACCCATTTTGGCAAACTGAACCAGATGCGAAGGTCTCGCATCCACATTGGCACCGCAGTCGATCAACAGGGAAACGCCTCGTTCCGTAGGAATCAGCGGCGCTAACGGCGGCCGCTCTACGCCCTTGATTCTGCCTACGATCACCTGTCCGCCCACCAGAATCGCTCCCGAACTGCCGGCAGAAACAAATGCATCCGCTTCCTTTTGTTTTACCATAGTAAGTCCCGTTACTATGGAGGACTTCTTTTTTTTACGGATCGCCAAAACCGGAGGCTCCGCCGTTTCAATGACTTCCTCCGCATGGACAACGGTAATCTGATCTGTGGGATACGTATACTTTTTCAATTCCCGCTCTACGGCATCCTGCTGCCCTGTCAAAAAGACCTGTATATCTTTTCGCTCGCAGACCGCGTCCACGGCTCCCTTTACGATCTCCCGGGGCGCATGGTCTCCGCCCATAGCGTCTACGGCAACTTTGATCCGATCCCGCATATCTTCCTGCATATCTGTTTCCTCCCCGCATCCAGCGTCTGCGCCCATAATCTTCCTGCGCTTTACATTCTATTAGAATATACTATAAGTCCTTTCAGAAATCAAGACCGTAGTTTTCTTGAGTTTCCGCAAACTGTAATTCCAAAATGAATATAATCTCCCAAAGCACCAA